>Ga0153976_1000659_pt1 | contig 12172 bp, 11 predicted proteins | sample TSGA060MetaG_FD_104717 | JGI IMG/M metagenome (GOLD analysis project Ga0153976, IMG submission 104717) | Attine ant fungus gardens microbial communities from Georgia, USA - TSGA060 MetaG | ecosystem: Host-associated > Fungi > Mycelium > Unclassified | place: USA: Georgia, Yuchi Wildlife... | reverse complement strand
GGTTGGGATATAACAAAATGACTTTGGTCAAATGGTCTTGAGCTCTGAAACACTTGGGGTTCAAGTCATGTGACTTTGGTCAAGAGTTCAATTCCCCTTGGGTGCAATTGTTCAAAATGCAAACACTTGAAGTTGTTCAACTCAAATAGAGACAACTAGAGTCATTTAGAGACAACTCAAGTGATGTCTCATAATATTTTATGACCTCACTTTAGATCAACTATATTAGCACTATAAATGGCTCCGATAGAAATGACCTGAAACCCTCTAAGAGTGCAATGCTCCTGATAAAGAAGGATGATATAATTAGCCTGACCGATGCAGGAAAAAAAGGGTCATACCACTGATGCACACAGTGCCAACAAAGAGTTAGTAGGGTCCAAAAAGGGATTGTTGTTAGGGTTGAGTCTAATTGTGTCACCCTTTGAGGATCAAAATTGAGCCTGCACTAGATGTGCCAAAGAGTCATTAAGCATAGGCTTCATCTCATCATACTCTTGTATCTAGAAAATATTCAGAATGGCGGCAACAATAGTTACCTACTCACTCCTTATCAAAATCCTAATGGTCATATTCAAAGTGCATATTAATTGCTACCAGTAGTCATTTGTAGCCATTATGATAGCTAATACTTGTTATGACATATACACCTTTTCCTGATGTGGAATCAATATACCATTAATCCTAGTCCCTATATCATACACACCCTAGCCCATCTGTCTGCATTGGGTATAGCTCACACCTTGGCCCACCCATCTGCAATGGCTACAATATACCCTATGGGCCCATGTCGGATGGCGCCATCTGGTACATGAAATTGCCCTCTTGGCTGGCCCGTCTGATATGGACTAATTCACTAAATGGGCTCGATAAGGAGAAGTCTGCTAAGATATACAATGAGAATCCTATCTATATGACATTAGGAAACATTCCTAGAGCTATCAAATGCAAACCTACTCAACAGGTCTGCTTTCTATTGGGGTACCTTTTAGTGGACAAAATTCTGAAAGATGATCTCACCAGTAGAGAGGTGTCTTCTAGAGACCAGAGAATTTCCATGATTTATTGCGCATCATTCTAGAACCTCTCAAGGAAGCAGGTACTCATGGAGTGGAGATTATTGGAGGAGATGGCTTAGTCAGACTGGTCTTTCCAGTCTTGGCATGCTATGTAGCAGACTATCCTGAGCAATGCCTAGTGACGTGCTCCAAGTATGGCACTTGTCTAAAATGTCAGGCAAGGGCAGATGAATTATTAGAACTCAAGAAATCCACTGCTAGGACACAGACTTGGACAATGGACACCATCAATCAAACCAAAGCCTCTGCTGAAACCAACTCTGCCTTCAGAACCAAGTGTATGGAAGCTGGAGTTGGTGGTGTTTTTTTATCTTTCTGGCATGGTTTTCCTCATTGCGACATCCATCATTCCATCACCCCTGATGTCTTACATCAACTCTACCAAGGAGTCTTCAAACACATGCTAGAGTGGCTTGGAGATCTTATGGATGAAGAAGTGTTAGATGCTTGTATCAGATCCTTTCTACCTTGCTATAGGCTACATCATTTCAAGAATGGCTGGTCATCTTTGGATCAGATTGGAGGAAAGGATAGAAAGCATATGGCAAAGATTATATTGGGCTGCATGATTGGCAAGGTCCCTAGCTCATGACAACATCACTTTGGGGTATATGAAAAAGGCCCTCAAGCAGTTTCACCTTCATAAGGATGTCCTCTTCAATCTAGGAGTCAGAGAACATCTTGATATTCCGAAGATTCACTCCCTTCTTCATTATGTTGACTCCATCACCTGATTTGGAAGCATAGACAACTACAACACTGAGATGATGGAGTGGTTCCACATTGATTTTTATAAAGAGGGTTGGTATGCATCTAATAGAAGAAATGAGATGCCTCAGATGATGTCCTGGCTCAGTAGAAGAGAGAAGGTAAGTATTCAATATATTTGATCTCAGACTAACTCTTTTAATATCATGGTTTGGCAGGTGTCATCCTTCAAATCCTATTTAAGGATGACAATGAAGGATGAGGATGAAGAATTTGCTCACTTAAGATTTCAAGATCAACATATTGTCTTCACTAAATATCCTGCAAGAAAAAATCAGGATATCAAGGATATTATGGAGAAGTATCACTATCCTGGATTTCTTTTAGTTCTTACACAGTTTATTAACTCATTCAATGATAATACCCTTGCCGGTGGTCATCTCAGACAGGCTTCTCTACCCAGTGCATATCCACTTGAGACATGGTGCATTCCACCTTTCAAGAAGCCATGTAATAGAAGGTTGGCAATGGATCAGAAGACCTTCAATTATCATCTCTCTAAAATATCTCTTTATTTTTCTGCTTCTGTTAAATTTATTCTGATTTTCAAGTATTTGATTGTGTCTTTGGTGCATTGAAAGGACATTTTCAATCACTCAGAGAGCTTCAACACTCAATAAACACTCAATGGCACCACCAGACTGCTATGGCTTGGATATAGTGCTGCATCATCCTGCACAATATGATTATTCACTTTGAAAACAATCATAATGCTAACACTATAGATTAGGCCCTTGATGAGAAGAGAGTTCACAGCTCAACAGGCTAAAGAAGAGGAGGGTGATGAAGTAGTAGGTAACAATTCTTATGAAGGAACAACAGGTCAAGCTTGCAAGGCACATTTGATGGATCAACTTTTTGATAGTGATTGGATGAACTATTACATATGGTGTTTTGTTACCATTAGCAGCATCCTTAGAGATAGGTTGTTTTACTGAAGGGGCTCTTTGTTTGAGAGATTCACAGTTCTTCTTAACTTCTGTCTCAATCAATTTCAATCCCAACAATTTTTCTTGGTTCTCCCAGATCACTAATGTTAAATGTGATTTTTAGTTCTTGTTTTAGTGTCTCCATTTGGCTTTCATCATTTATGGATAATAGTAGGTCATCTACCTACTGGTGATGATCTCTATGATTTCACCAGTTCTTCTGATGTATATGTGCATGGGTCTGAATATAATCAACTGAATCCTTTAATCTCCAGAGCTTTATTTAGCTCATGATTCCATTCATGACCTGATTGTTGAGGTCATAGATGGTTTTATTAATTGGCATAAGTAATTAGTTCCATCTTCATAGCCTTGTAGCAGTTGATCCATGAAGACTTCCTCTTTTATGATGTCATTCAAGAATGCACCCTTTGTAATTTTTTTGTTATAATAACTAAGTGTGTCATGAAAGTTGTTTCAATATATTATCATTTGGTTAAGAAATAGGCTTATCATTTTTTTACTAGACTTTGTTATCCATTTATCTTAACCAAATGATAATATATTGAAAAGTATGACTCAGGCTAGTCATAGACTCATCTAAGCTAGAACTATTGAGCTTTCATCAGATACTGATTTATTATGACAAAAATGGATTACAAATACCTGTTATAGTAGAAACACATTTTCATAATGAAGCCTGGATTCAGTCATTCTGCAAAGCCTACAAGATTCATGAGTACTAAGACATGTGGAGGCTAGGTCTATCAATCCTAAAGCTGTTACTGCTGAACAAGAATACTGTCACAAAATCTTAGCTAAATTTGCCCCTCAAGATTGGTGGAACTTTAATGAAACATCATTTTTTTCCATAGTGAGTGCACTTAATGTTCCTTAATTTATATCAGTGTCTCATTAGGAAAATGTGTTTCTGCTATAACAGCTATTTGTAACTCTTTTTTGTCATAATAACTAAGTGTCTGATTGAAGTTGTAGCTCTAGCTTAGATGAGTCTACGATTATTGTACAAAAAGTGGTTTGCTTTTTTTGTGTTTTGTTTTGTTAGCTAACAAAGCAAAGTTAATTTTTTTTACATCAACTAAAAATGCTAAAAATGCAAAGCTAAAAATTGATGAAAAATAAATTAGAGTGGCTTAAGTAAAGGCTTTAATGGAGGTGAGCAATAATGAAAGGAATGGGCCACCCATCTCTATTAGTGTGTGTCAGCAGCAGAATGTCATTGTCATTATTATTAGAGTAATTAATTGTGGGTACATGGGTAATCTTGAATTGAACTATTGTGAAGAAAGTATAAAAGTAAGAAAAAATATTACATTAGCAATGAATTACTAAAATTTGCAGACTCACTTTAAGTATCTTTCTTCTTAAGTTATGATTCTAACTAATCAGATAAGAAATGAAAGGCCAGTAGTCTTGCTCCATTCTGACCAGGATGTCCTTAACTAAGCATCAACTTGAACCTAATAGCCTTGTTTGCAACTCATGACTCAAAGATCCAGTCAGATAATATCTCTTCCTGGGTCTTCACTAGATATTTGCTCATAGATAATAATTCTAAAGTAGAACATCTGCATCTAGTAAACCTTATCAGATAAAGTATCATTGATGAATGGTCTTGTGTTCACGGTCAGTAATGAAAGATGCAAAGTCATATGTCTATAGCTCAAAATAATATACAAAAGTTTGATTGCAATAATCACCAGCCAGTCAACCAAACAAATGCCTTCTAGCAAAGACTTGAAGCTACTAGTATAGAAGAACATATTCAAATCACACTTGAAGATGATAGTCAATGCACAAGGGGCAAAGCTGTGCAACTCCACATTAAATATAATTAGTCTAACTAGTCCTGCCACTAGGCGAATGAATATGAACTATGTCTTAAATCAAACATGCAACTATAAAACTAATAGAATCACTTGGACACTTCTATAACATAAATCATTAATATAACAAATATTTAAAGGACAAGTCACTTAGGTATATTCCAGTAGACATTCATTAGGGTGAGTGCTTTGTTTTCTACTCTATTTTCTTTTCCAATTAAATTTTCACTTTTAACCCTTTTGGTGAGTTCCTTCTCCTCTTCTCTTATAGTTAGTATGTTACATGTATTTTATATGAATTATAGTAGCTCCATGCAATATAACTTGAATTTTCACTTTTTTATGTCTTGACTAAAATGGCTGGAATTTAGCCCCACATCTCTATTACTTATGGAGGCCTGCCATACAGAGAGCCAGTTATGATTCATACATAGCTAATTTAATATCCTGTGTCTCAACTGCCATGCCAGACACTTCATATCCAAAAAACTTTCAAAATCTACAGTTCATAAACCCTACTTTGGCTCCTGTTGTCTTTAAGGCCAAGTCAACCTTCCTCTATTTCTACTATAGCCTTGTGAGCTTTACTAATTGTATATCAATAACAACTTTCTCAGAAATATCTATCAGTACAACATTACACTAGCATTCACTTCTTTGGGTGTTAAGGTGGAAAATGAAGCTATTGGCAACTCTGGACCTAGCTCTTTTCACATTCATGGCTCTCCCCATTATCTTGTAGGCAATCTAATGCCTGAGAATGATTACAATCCTGCCTATGCTTAACTCTATATCTATGATGCTGCAAAGGCTACTCAGTTTTATATAAAAAGAAATCCAAATCTTGATCTACACATCCTCAGAACTCTTCATGATATCATCTGAAGGCATCATCCTTATGCTCCTTTCTACAAGCAAGTCCAGCAAGTCATGATTGAGAAGCCTCCTGAGCAGCACAGAGATGTCAAAGTACAAATTCACCTTCAGGATGGTACAGATGGTCAAAGATATAATCTTCCCACTGTCAATGAGATTGCTATGATCATTCCTGGGGATCATATGAAGGGTACCTCTGATGCTCATGATATTGTCTTGTGCCTTCAAGATGGTCAACTTCAAAGATCAGCTAACTCTATCCTACTTACGTCACTCTTTACTATATTCTGCTCTTTCCAAGTGGTGAGAAGGGCTGGCATACACAAATTCCTTTTGTTGCTAGCCCCAATGATTGTCATGCTCAGACAGTTACTTAGCTACTCTATTATATCTACCACTTCCACATTCAGGGCAGGAGAGAGAAGGGGCAGGAGGCAGAAGGAGAGAGCAGAGAAGAGAAGGAGAGACTCACCAAAAGGGCCAAAAAGAGAAGGACAGAGGACTCACCAGGACTGATCCTAACCCCAATCCAGACCCATAACACTAGTGTCAACCTCAACCCCAGCATCCAAATTGAAATGATAAAGATGTAATAAAAAGAGTGAGAGAGAAGAAGACTTGTGGTTGAAGTTGGACACATTTTTGCTTATATAAGTAGTGCTACCTCAATTTCCCATGCTTCAACTTTGCTTATATAATTAAAATTGTGAAAATTGTTCTGTTAATTTGCCAAACATAATTTAGCTTATATCTCAGCCGCATTTTGAACAGTTTTTTTGGATTCTATCTCATCTTGTGTGGACAAATCAGGGCTACAATCTGAGCTAACTCTTGTGCAATTTGGTCCACAGGATCAAAAGTTATTGCACTTTTGGTGATTTTCAATCTATTGTTTAGCTTATATCTCAACCATGTTTTGGACAGTTTTTCCACTTTCTATCCCATCTTGTGCAGAAAAATCAGGGCTACATCCTAAGCTAGCAACCTCACAATTTGATCTACAGGGTCAAGAGATATCACATTTTTAGTGATTTCATGTTCTTTTCTCCTAGTTTTCTCTTTTTCAAGTTCAAATTACATTATCATTACTTTTAATAAGATATAGTAACAAGGTTTAGGATACTGAGGTTTAGAGTATTAAAGTCAATTGTTATTAAAGTTTAGATATATCAAATGGTCTATAACTGTCATAACTGTCATAATAGCCTTTTTGAGTGTGTTATTTCCACTTTTGAGAGCATAAATGCATGGGAAAATAGTCCCAAATTGGATGTGGGAATATACTATATACTGTGTGAATTATTTACTAATATTGATCCAATTTATTCTAGTCACAACTATCATAATAGCTATAAATGACAAGTCTTCATCAGGAAAACTGAACCTTGCCATAACAACCATTTGTAACTTTTTTTTGCCATGATAACTAAGTGTAGCTCTAGCTGAGATGAGTCTCTGACAAGTCTTACTTTTTCAATATATTACCATTTGGTTAAGATATAAGGGTAACAAAGTCTGCTGAAAAATATTGATCAGCCTATATCTCAACCAAATGATGACATATTGAAAAAGTAAGACTGGCCATAGACTCATCTAATCAAGAGCTATAACTTGAATCAGACACTTAGTTATTATGACAAAAAAAAGTTACAAATAGCTATTATAGCAGAAAACCATTTTTGTAGAGTTTAATGTGGAGTTGCACAGCTTTGCCTCTTATGCATTGACTATCATCTCCAAGGTCAGTACTTAGTTGTAGATACACCATGAGATTGTGTATTGACTGTCATCTTCAAGTCTGATTTGAATAAATTTGGAGGTCTTCACACTACTTTGAGATGGCAGGCATCATTGATGAAGTCAAATGCTATCTTAACTTCAAATATGTCAGTTCCATTGAGGCTATGTGGAGGATTTTTGAGTTCCAGATGCACCAAAAATGGCCCTGTCTATTGCTTGCCTATCTATCTTCCTTATGAGCAAGTAGTTATATATAATCTAACTTAGGATGCTCAAGTAGTTTTGGATCATGCTGTTGTCAGAGATACTTATCTCACTGGATGGTTCATTTCTAATCAGGATCCTGAACTGGTTGCTGCTGGTGTTTATGCTCACCTTTATTAGGACTTTTCCTTTTACTTTGTCTTGGTCTCTGGTAATTAAATTTTTGCTTTTTGACCTGTTTGGTGAGTCCCTTCTCTTCTCCTCCTGCCTCCTGCACCTTCTTCTCCTGCATGTGAGCCATCTCTCCAGGAGTCTATCATTTAAGAGTGATGGATTTCTAGCCACCCACTGGCACCTTACAAGAACATCATTTTCAAAACCATCTACCTGCTTCTACTAGCAGGATGACTATTCAGTGGTGTGAAGAAAAAGCTCTCACTGATTCCTTAGCATCTTTTCTTTTTTCTCACCCAGCTGATTGTTGGATCCTTTTCTTTTCCAATGGCAAGAAACTACATATTTCTTCTGGTTCTGGTAATTCCCCCTTAGGAAAGGACAAGAATGAAATCTATTCTATTATTGCCAAAGTCATATTTGCATCTCACTCCAGGTATGGCATTGCATACCAAGACAATCAAAAAAAGTTCTGTAAGTCTGTTGCCACTGACCATATCTTAAAGTGAGTGGTAGCACTTCTTTCATTGTTGCATGCACTAATAAAATTCTAAAATTCATATTAGCTTCAAATCAAGGTATAACAACTAGTGCTAGCGTGATACCTGATGAAGCATCAAATTTACTAGGTGAGTGCTTTGAGGTTATTCAATTATCCTAAAGTGATTGATTTTTGAAGCCAGATGCAATAGTATCTATAGCAACCAGTCATACCAAAAGAAGAAGGACCCCTATGTGATGGATATCAATAAGGTCAAGGCAAATGGTGAGGAAGCACCTGATGAAGCCTTGTCTTAACAACTATCTACAGGAGAAAAAGATTGTCATCACTGACTTAGGCTTCGCTTCAAGTGCAGTAACAAAGGGCTCTCTTAAGACTGCCCAAATCATCCGAAAATGCATGCTTGGAAGCCTAGCATCACTACTAGAGCTACTATCACAGTGCCTGTCATAGCTGAACTCTTGGCTAAGAAAGTAGAGGCTGATGAGGCTGTACTGAACAGGCTTCTTGCTATGGAAGAGAAGCTCAACAAGATGGTCCAGAAGGATTTTTAGTTCAGGACCCTGTATTGGCAATAGCCATCCCTAATGCTTCCATCAGACTCATTGTATAATCTGTAGGTGACATGCAATCTATGTGAATTGCTATTTCAATTAAGTCTATATGAAAACAAAAATGCCAAAGCCAAGGCCCTGATAGACCCTTACTTTTTCACATCTATTTTATCTTGTGCAGAAATTCCAGGGCTACAATACTATGTGAACAATATGGTTCATAGGTTCTTTCAGATTTCTTTCTACTACCTTTCTCTTTTCAAGTTCAAATTATATTATCATTACTTTTAATAAGGACTAGTAACAAGGTTTAGAATGTTAAGTCAATTGTTGGTAAGGTTTAGATAGATCAAAATGACCAATACCTATCATAACTATCATAATAGCTTTTTTAAGTATGTTACTGTCATTATTTCCCCTTTTGAAAGCATAAATGTAGTGGGAGAATTATATACCGTGTGAATTATTTACTAATATTGATCCAATTACTTCTAGTTATAACTGCCATAACTGTCATAATGGCATATATGCATTAGAAAAACTGGTTCTGTTTATGAATAAATATAAATAGATATAGTTGCTTTTTTCATTGTTTTACATTCCATAAGCTCAAATTAAATTACATAAAATTACCAATATTCTTTGACTCAGACTAGGGCTTCACCTACTTGCTCAAATATTTTTGTGACTTTACAAATTTATTTGGGCCAATGATGCCTATTTGTACAAAGAATCCAGTCCCAGGCTCAAATAAATTCCTAAACTGATGAAAATATTTAAGCATGTAGGTGAAGCCCTAATGTAAGTCAAAACATATTGGTATTTATGTAATTTTAATTTGAGCTCATCGCATGCAAAACAGCAAAATAGAACTATATTCATTCATATCACTCATACTAATAGACAGAACCAGTTGTCCTAATGTGCCAGAATGAATCATGCTCTTTTCCTTGATGAAGAATGTAGTAAGTGATTATTTGTGTAGAGTAAAAATGGCTTACAGTTGCTGCAAGGCCAAACATTCCATAGCAGTGGCTGCCAAAACAAAAAGAGAACTCATAAAGATGATATTCCTCTGGCTCCAAGCAATAAGGATATATCAGGAAAACTGTATCTTGCTCTACCTTAGATGAGTTTATGACCAGTCTTACTTTTCAATATATTATAATTTGGTTGAGATATAAGGTAATAAAGTCTAATAAGAAATTTTGATCAGCCTATATGTCAATCAAATGATGACATATTAAAAAGTAAGACTTGTCATAGACTCATCTTAGCTAGAGCTACAACTTTCATTAGACACTTAAATTAATTTGCAGCATCACCATTATCATCACCTTCTTCTGACCGCTCTTCCCCTTTTATAATTCTACAGAAGTTGTCCACCCCATTATATAATGGTCATGCTGTTGGATTTCTGCTAATCTCAGACATGTTTTGCCACTGAGTAGGAACAACCCAGGCTTCACCCTCTTCATGAGCCCACTTCCGAGAACCCTCATATTCACTATCCTGCTTGAAACACCGGCTTTCAAAGTGAATAATCATGTTGTGTATGATGAAACAACACCTGATTTAGTGCTCAGTGATCTACACATCTTTCTCTGTCTTCATATTGAGCCAGAGCTCTCAGAGAGACTAGAACCATCCCTTCAAAACTGCAAATGTGTATTCAATACATATACAAATCTAAATAAATTCTATTTTATTTAAAATCAATGAAAAAAAATACTTTAGAAAGATAATAATTAAATGTCCTCTGGTTCTTTCTTCACTATCCATTGTGAGGCTTCTTAAAAGGGGGGATACACTATGGCTCCCAAAGATATGCCCTGTCTGTCCAAACCCAGTGACCATCCCATGGTAGAAGACATGCATGTTCTTCATAACGACAGGTGCACTGAAAAGCCTATGCATCATGGGCATTTCTAGGTTGACCAAGACAATAATCAATAATCAGAAGGTTATGTGGCATAATGACTGCCTAGTAGAATTAAATTCATTTTGTTAAGGAAAATAAATAAATAAATCTTACTTGACAGCTAAGAGAATATTTGGACTTTCTATCATAAAATGATGCACCAAAATAAGCAGGTTTGGCAAAAAGATCAATAGTTGAGCCATCAATGGCCAGAAAGCTGCACCTCTACTCTCAACAAGTTTATAACTTAGAAAATTGGTGAGCTAGCTCAACATTCTCAGATTCAGCTGCTGGAAATGAGATAAATTGATCATGCTCCTCAAACAATACAATCATGAGACAAGTAGTGCAATTGACCACTGACCCAATGCTTACACCTACCCATTGAGCAACATCCTGAAGAGAAATTGCACTGCCATAGTGACCTGCATTATTCACAAAAATGGCAAGCTGGATTGCAATAAGGACTGACTGTATGCTGCCTCTCTATGCCACACTCTGTAGTGAACTTGGAGAATGCATTGCTCATGTAAGTGTGAAGTTAAGTCCATACAACTAACACCCCTTCCCTCCTTCGGCTTCACACTTAATACATGTCTAAGGTTACCTGGAACTGGCCCTAAATTGTTTGGGTCTATTTACCTACTCAAGTATTTAATCTGGAGGTGCATAGCTTTGCCTCTTGTACATTGACTGTCATCTCTAAGTGTGATCTGAATAGGTTATGAGCCCTGCACTTCAGCAGTAATGTCTACCCTCAGGAATGTCCTACACTCGACCCAGCACCTCCTACTCCCTCCATACCACCTTTCTTAGGTATTGAACCCTATTAGAGACTACCTACCTCAAGTCTAGAGACCCTTGTTGGGATTCATCTTGATTTGACTTTCTTTGTGCCACCAGTGCACCTCAGTCACTCCTTTGTACCTCTGTGCTGTGCATAGCCAGCACCCCATCCATTCCTTGACTGTCTCTCTACTGTAATTCAACAGAGACACACATCTTCGACCTCTACCTAGCTGTTGCTACCAGCATAGAGTGCCTACTGTCTTTACAGTTTATCAATCCAGTGTCTACTGTCCAGACACTCATTTTTTCAACCCTCTACATTCCTTACCATATCTGAGAGTGTCCTAACCATCTCTAAGTCACTCCTACCTGTCCCCAGGAGACTGGCCCACAACCACTATGAAGGTGTCAAGAAGTTGTTGAAGAAGAAACTAGTCACTGGGTGACTCTTAACTCATCTAGTACACCTGATCCTATCTGTGAGCCTTGTCTAGCTGGCAAGATGCATGCCAACCCCTTATTCAGATTATACTTGGAGATGACAGTCAATGCACAATTATTATTGTATATCTAACTCATTACTGACCTTAGAGATGACAGTCAATGCACAAGAGGCAAAGCTGTGCAACTCCAGATTTAATACTTGAGTAGGTAAATAGGCCCAAGTCATCAGGAAAATGTGTATCTGCTATAACAACTATTTGTAACTCTTTTTTGCTATAATAACTAAGTGTCTGATTCAAGTCATAGCTCTAGCTTAGGAGAGTCTATGACCAGTCTTACTTTTTC
>Ga0153976_1000657_pt1 | contig 12194 bp, 10 predicted proteins | sample TSGA060MetaG_FD_104717 | JGI IMG/M metagenome (GOLD analysis project Ga0153976, IMG submission 104717) | Attine ant fungus gardens microbial communities from Georgia, USA - TSGA060 MetaG | ecosystem: Host-associated > Fungi > Mycelium > Unclassified | place: USA: Georgia, Yuchi Wildlife... | reverse complement strand
TTAGCGCAGTGGCAGTATCAAGGGATGGTCGATGGGTCATTACTGCGGGTGGAAATCGCTACGATCTTCCCAATGTGCCAGAACTCAAAGTCTGGGAGATTAAGACTGGGATCATGAAAACATTGAAGGGGCACTTACAAACGGTCACCTGCATCGATATTTCTGCGGACAGCAAGCTGCTGGCGAGCGGGTCGATGGATGAAACGGTTCGCATATGGGATCTGGACACTAGCAAACTCGTAGCTGGTCCATTGCGGCCTGAATGGGTAGTGGGCGCAGTTCGATTCTCGCAAGACTCGATGAAACTTGCAGTGAACTCGGATGTCGGGAAGCACCTTCAGGTGTGGGATATCCAGGCACAGAAATTGCAGCGCAGAATAGGGAAACAGGGTCCTAGTGGACAAATAACATATGCACCAGTGTTTTGGACAACGAACGACAAATCTATTGTTGTGGCATTTACATTCAAGTCGTCACCGCACGACGATCCTAGGACGATCTATGAATTCGATGCGTCAACGCTGGACACCATTGGAGCTCCCTTTGAAGGGCATACTGAGGTCGTCACTGGTCTAGCACTTTCATTTGACTGTGCTCTCCTCGCCAGCGCATCCTACGACAACACAATCAAACTCTGGGACTTCGAGTCCCGTCAGCTCCTTGCTTCCTTCGACATTCAGCATCCCTACGCCCTTATCCTCTCTCCAAACTTGCGTCATGTAGCTTATACGACAGACCTTGACCTCAAGATCTGCATATGCAATGTTCCTCCCAAAATTCTCGCTAGCATCCGGTCTGCAAAAGACGCACAGTCCACTGTATGTACTCACCGCGATATTTGTGCCATTCCTGTGCTAAAGTCTTATTGCAGAGCAGTCTACCTAACACTCCACCCCGAGGTGACCTACTGAGTGTACGCTCTAATTCTTTTGCTCAATTATGCCACTCATTGATCATGCATCCCTCACCATTACTGCAGTCTGATGCAACACGTCGTCGTGCTGCCGTGCACCCAGCGCCTGTCATATCATTCACCCCTCTCCCACACAGACCCTCCCGTACAGTACATCAACAACAACCTGCCTTTCTTCGAACCCTCCGCAAATTCATCCCCTCTTTCTACAGGAATGCATTGCCCCGAGTTGGGAACGACGAGTCTCACGATCCCCTATATGTGTGTCTTTTATTTTATCCCCTCCACAGTGGACATGACAATCGCCCTGCAGTTCCCTGCTCCATCTTCCTTCCCTCTCAACCAGTCCCTCTCAGCACAGGCTGTCGCTCATGCGCAATCAGGAGTTCATTCTGACGAGAATGTGAGTCTCCAGTCTTGTAATCATCATTTATCATTACAGTTCTTCAGTCTCAAGCAGCGGCCGTCACCCAACTTTCTGCCACCACCATAAAAGTCCGACTGTCAGACTGGTGGCGCATTCATACAGGTCGTGTACCACCACCTATCGTCGATGTTCCCCTTGCGCAGGGTAAGAAGGTAAGCTTATCTAATCTTCATCACCCTGTTTGAGGTCTCATGCACCAATCCGCAGCGCAACGCTGCAGCTGGTGCTCCCAGAGGTAACGATGACTATGTGCTTGATGAAAGCTTTGATTCTCGTCCACCTTCACCAAACCCCAATTCACAACTACCATCAGCTGCAGCTCAGACAAATCCCGGAGAGCATGGAAACAGCTGGTCCTGTTTCTGCTTGTAGGGAAATCTGGTCGTCATTCCCCGACTCGTAATTTTTCAATCTATACACATAGAAGTGATGTTGTCGATGTTTTGGCAACCACCATGTCATAATGCAGTGTCCTCTCCAATTCATGATCCAAGAGCAAGTCTTGATGCACATGCTGACTTCGTCCAGTTTCATCATTGATGTATATACATTCATTGGAATAACCCACTCAAAATGAGCTGTTTTCGACGTTCCACGCTGGCTGGGACGCACTTAACCATGCCTTTCGGCAAATTGAAATACTCGTGTATGCCGCTGTCAAGATGTCACACTCAAGAAGACCTCTCGAGCGCACCTTGTAAGTTCGACACAATTTGAACATCACATCACAAACTATCGCCTGGCTCTGCAAATTGATACAACGCTGGCATCAAGTATGTATTAGACTCCGTGCTGCGTTAACTGGGGCCTTATGTCTATCGTTCTTCAGTGACCTTGAGTCATCACCAATACCAGGAGCGAGGCTGCGCGCCAGCCGCGGGGCTTGAACGTCAGACGCATTGGTCACCGGTGCGGTGGTTCGTCATCTGGAAAAGCACCAAGTAGTTTTCATTTTGTCAATAACGTTGACTTGTTCAAGGGTCAAGCAATGACCCACGAATGATCGATTAACTCATCAATGAGAATGAAAACAGTAGCGACACTCGTAGAACTCCATATCCTCCGCCTTCATTCCAAAAACAAAACAAAACAAGTAAGATCAAGTTGTCCCACAATGAAATGAAATAAAAAGAATAGTGCACTCACCATCCGTTGCAACATACTCGTAGGCTTATTAAACATAACAGGAAATTTAATCCTTGAGAAGTCCTTCCCAATACTATCCTTCAAAACCGACCACGAGCTCGTGCCCTGTCTATCATCTGAACCAATCAGCACCCGAGCTCGCAACTGCTGATACCCGGCGAAATACTGAGCGCACATGAAAGAGAGCGCGGGCTCAGCGTGAATTGGGCTTGTCAGGAATTAACTGACGATGAGGTTAGGGAGCATGTCGGCTTCTATGGCGTTGGAGAATTCGTCTTCTTCGTTGGTGTCGATGATGTCTTCGTCATGCTGCATGTGTCGTGATATATTTTGGTGTCCACTGCCAGTGGGTGTGGCTCAGAGAGCCACCAATGAACATTTGAGCCCGGACATACATCAAAGGTGTACTAGCAGGATGATGCACGCGATGACAGAACAGGACGTACGATGCAGGTGCAGAATGCTAGTGAGCCCTGCCCCGCGCGCACACACGCACATAAGATGTCGCGAAGGTCTCACGCGCTGTCTTTTGGCGCTCTAACACAGGAAGCGGAGGGATAATAAAAAAACAAGCTGTGCAAGGCAAAATTAGGATAAAAAGAGGTATGCCCATGCATCAGGCGATCGCTCTTCTTCCTCGCTGGCTTCTTGGTAACAAACTCCATCTGAATTACCAACGCAGATGAACTAATGATTGGATTCTGCAGGCAGGCTGCCGCAACGCAACAAACAAGTGAAAAATTCAGGGATAAAGTACTTCACTACTTACCGGCGAAGACACCTAGGCTGGTAATGGCTTCCAAATCGATGCAGCCCGCAGCATCAGCAGAGGAATTGACGGTGGTGATGACCTTGGAGGGTCATGAACAACCGAGTTCGGATGTCAAATATGATGATTACCCAAACCCCATAACCATTTCCTACGTTTCTGGCGGCAAGCAAATGATAAGCGGCTCGGGCGACAAGACTGTTCGGAAATGGGATTTGCAGACGGGTGAGGAGATTAACGAAGCAAGGGTTGTCTGTGAGAAGCAAATAAGCGCAGTGGCAGTATCAAGGGATGGTCAATGGGTCATTACTGCTGGTGGACACTACACATACCGCCTCAACCCTAGTCATGTGGAACTCGAAGCCTGGGAGGTTAAGACTGGGATCATGAAATTATTGAAAGGGCACTCACGAATGGTCACCAGCATTGATATCTCTGCGGATAGCAAGCTGCTGGCGAGCGGATCGGTGGATCAAACGGTTCGCATATGGGACTTGGACAGTGGCAAACTCGTGGCTGGTCCATTCCAGACTGTTCATTGGGCGAGCACAGTTCGATTCTCGCAAGACTCGGTGGAACTTGCAGTGAACTCGGATATCGGGAAGTGCCTTGAGGTGTGGGATATTCAGGGACAGAGATATCGCAGAATAGGGAAATGGGATGTTGGTGGATATGCGACATATACACCAGTGTTTTGGACAACGAACGACAAATCTATCGTTGCGGCATTTACATTTACATCACTGCCAGACGAACCCAAGACGATCTATGAATTCGACGCGTTAACACTGGACACCGTTGGAGTTCCCTTTCAAGGGCATACTGCAGTCGTCACCTGTCTAGCACTTTCATTTGATTGTGCTCTCCTCGTCAGCGCCTCCTCCTACGACCACACAATCAAACTTTGGGCCTTCGAGTCCCGTCAGCTCCTTGCTTCTTTCGACATTCAGGGTCCATACGCCCTTATCCTCTCTCCAGACTTGCGCCATTTAGCTTATACGAGAGTCTCTGATCCCAAGATCTATATATGCAATGTTCCTCCCAACATTCTCGCTAGCATCCGGTCTGCACAAGATGCACAGTCCACTGTATGTACTCACCTTGATACTTGTGTGATTCCTGCCCTAAAGTCTTATTGCAGAGCAGTCTCCTTAACACTCTACCCCGAGGTGATCTACTCAATGTACGCTCTAATTCTTTTGCTCAATCATTATGCCACTCATTGATCATGCATCCCTTACCATTACTGCAGTCTGATGCAACACGCCACCCTGTTGCTGTACACCCAGTGCCTGTCATATTCACCCCTCTCCTACACAGACCCTCCCCTACAGTACATCAGCAGCCGCCTGCCTTCCTTCGTACCCTCCGCAAATTCATCCCCTCTTTCTACAGGAATACATTGCCCCAAGTTGGGAATGGCGAATCTCCTGATCCCCTAGATGTGTGTCTCTTTATTTCTCTCCTTCACAGTCGACGTGACGATCACCCTGCAGTTTCCTGCTACATCTTCCTTCCCTCTGAACCGTTCCCTCTCAGCGCAGGCTGTCACTCATGTACAATCAGGAGTCCATTCTGGCGAGAATGTAAGTTTCCAGTATTGTAACCACCATTTCTCATTTACAGCTCTTCAGTCTCGAGCAGCGGCCGTTGCCCAACCTCCTGCCACCACCATAAAATCCCGACTGTCAGCCTGGTGGCCCATTCATACAGGTCGTGCACCACCACCTATCGTCGATGTTCCTCTTGCGCAGGGTAAGAAGGTAAGTTTGGTTAATCTCCATCACTGTCTTTGAGGTGTCATGCGCATATCCGCAGCGCAACGCCGCAGCTGGTGCTCCCAAAGGTAGCGATGATCTCGTGCTTGACGAAAACTTTGATTCTCGCCCACCCTCACCAAATCCTAATTCACAATTACCATCAGCTGCAGATCAGACAAATACTGGAGTTCATGGAAAAAGCTGGTCGTGTTTCTGCTTATAGAGAAGTCTGGTCGTCATTCCCCGACCCATAATTTGTTTCGATCTATGCACATGGAAGTGACGTCGATATTTTGGTAAGTACGATGTTATAATGTAGTGTCCTGTCTGATTCGTGATGCAAGGGCAAGTCTTGATGTACATGCTGACTTCGATCTTCATCCAGTTTCATCATTTATGTACATTCCTTGGAATCACTCACTCAAAATGAGCTTTCTCGATGTTCCACACCGGCTGGGACGTACTGCACCATGTCTTTAGGCAAATACTCGTGTACACCGTTGTCGAGATGTTATACTCAAGAAGAACTTTCGAGTGCACTTTGTAAGGTCGGCACACAAATTTAGCATTGCATCACAGGCTATCGCCTAGCTCCGCAAATTGATGCAACGCTGGCGTCATGTATGTATTAGACACCGTGCTGCGTTTACTGGGGCCTTGTGTCTAGTGACCTTGAGTCACAACCAATAGTCAGGGCGAGGCTGCGCGCCAGCCGCGGGGCTTGAACGTCAGTATGGATTGGTCACCGGTGGTTCGTCACCTGGCAAAGCACCAATTAGTTTTCATTTTGTGAATAACACGAGGTGAAGGGAATAAATGGACTAACGATCATGTCCCCGTAGTGATCAATGGTAGGAGAGCCCAAGATGAACCCAGATACATAAGTAGTCACCCTCTGCCACGAGCAATGCTCAACCACTTTTCCCTGTACACCAGCAGCACCCGTACACTTTGGATGATCGCCTACTCTTCAGCTAAAAGGAGTTCAGAATGCGCAACGTCAATTGGACGGATCTCGAACGATTTACCTATGAATTTGTTTTGTGCGTCAACCTGGAATGAGAGATAGGTGCGTTAACATCCTGATATATTATAAACAACGGTATAAAACACAAACCTCTCCGTAATAATGCCGGTATGGCGATTCGGCCCAACAAGCGGAGATGGGTGGATAATGGCTCACTTGTTCGGATACATAGCGATACTCCTTGTCGAGTCTGAAGTGTTCAAATCTCTCACTCTGGGTGGGATGTGATGAGGTGTTGTGTGCTTATTATCACGATGAGCAAGACAATTGGACATACGAGCATAGGATTGAAAGGTTTAGCTATACCCCCGATCGTCGACGAATAGTTTGATATGGCGAATGCAGCGACAAATGCTATTTGTCTGTGCAGGTCCCGTTCGCGAGCAGCAATGTCGGCTTGTTCAAGGGTCAAGCAATGAGCCACGAACGATCAATCAACTCATCGATCAAAACGAAAACACTTGGAACACTCGGAGAATTCCATATCCTCCGCCTTCATTCCAAAAACAAAACAAAAAGTAAGATCAAGTTGTCCCACGATAAATTTTTAAAAAAGAACAATGCACTCACCATCCGCTACAGCATACTCGTAGGCTCATTAGACATAACAAGAAAACTAATCCTTGCCAGGTCCTTCCCAATACTATGCTTCAAAACCGACCACAAGCTCGTGCTCGGTCTATCATCCGAACCAATCGGCAGCCTCGCTCGCAACTGCTGATCCCCGGCGAAATGCTCCATGAACATGAAAGAGAGCGCTGGCTCGGCATGAAGTTAGGAATTGACTGACGAGGAGGTTGGGGAGTGTGTCGGCTTCGATGGAGTCATGAATTCGTCTTCGTCGGTGTCGATGGTGTCTTCGTTATCTGTATATATGATATATGTTTTGGTGTCCACCGGCTGTGGCTGTGGCCGCTAGCTGGCGACTGGTCGTGGACGCGCCATCGCCATCAACATCGACATCCTCAGGCAGACAGACGATAGTGATAGGTGCAGGGCACTGCGATGGCGTGAAGTAGCTGGGGATCTGGATCTGCTCTTCAGGGACAGAAGCAGAAGTAGGTACGATTGACGGGTCGCTGTCGAAGCGTACCCATACCGTCATTCGCGCCAACATCAAATAACCTACTCCCCCGCTTCCTCGCCCTTTTGCGCAGCTCACGCTCTAACACCTCCTTCTCCCTCACAACAGTCTCCAAGCTCTCCCACACCGTACCGTCTGCCTCTCCCTCTCTCGCTGCATCTACGCTTTCCACCACTCCTCGCGGAATAAAGCCTCGTGTGATACATCCGACAGGTAGACTAATATCTGACCAGCAGAATCCATCCAGCAAGGTGAGGAATGGCGCCACAGGATTGGACTGTTGTTGATCAGGAAAGTCTCTGCACGAGATCATTTGCATTGGGCATCGAGCAGGGCATGAGCTTCAGTCCAAAATGTCAGGACCCAGAATGGAAAGCGTTGCTCAGAGTCAGCATGAGCATAGAGAATGGATTGGCACCAGCGGCTTTTGCACATGGCGCCTCGTCCTAGTAGGCACCGCAAGAAACAAGGCATATGAATAGTGTGTGTACGAAGGTAGGATGGATGCGAACTGTCATGGTGAGGGTAGTCGCTGCTGAAATACTGGTGTAAGGGTGGAGGGTCACTATCACAGGCGGAAGAGTAAGAGAGATGACACGGACACATTTTCTGGAAAGATGATGGACCGTATATGGTCTGGAATGGTGAGGGGGTCAGCGCCAGTCATACTCATCTATCGGGGGAGTGGAAGACAGAGTTGTAAAGCCATGGCATTGGTACATTGTCGCTCGCTTCTCAACGTGATGATTGATCTGCATGGACTTCAACCGTCAACGCGACGGCAGCAACAGTAAAACAACTGCTTACATAACTTAATTAACCACCGGGCACCCCTCTGCAATCACCCACAACGTTTCGAACAACATTCCATATCTGTGACCTATCTCAGCAATAAAAGTGCTTACCATTCTGTCTCCCATTCATTCTCATGGACGGGGCGCTAAATTTATGCATTACATGTAGCATACTGTGTATCGAGGATTCAGCCGAACGGCGATCCGAAGAGATGTTCCAGGGAACGCCATCCGAGTTTTCATTACATCTTTCCGATGATCAATTGCTCTTTTGTTATCCAGGCACCATTGCCACACCAATCAAAGGGCGTTAGTGGATGAAACATCAGATCCATCCACCTAGGCATAACTATTATCCATCGTCATCAGATTTATTCTCGTGCGTTTGAGGGTCTTTGTTGGATGCTGATGATTCAGGAGGGGGCAAGACTCTGGCGCATTTGAGGACAGGAATTTATGTGATGGGTGAGTTTTCTCTTTGAACTGGACAGGGTCAAGTTTCGCATTCATTTAGAATTTGATGTTCTACTGTTATACTAACGGTCATGTTTCTTCGTCACTGCATTTTTGAGACGGCAGGCGTTCGTGGTTTTTTGAACCTCACGCCTGTTTTAGATCAATCGTTTCATGCTTTGACTGGCATTCTCTGGTACAAGTTGGTCGGCTGCCTAGAACATTCTAACGATGTTGACACTTGAGGTCGACTCCCGAAATCACCAACAACGTTTCGAACAACATTCCATATCTGTGACCTATCTCAGCGATAAAAGCGCTGACGTTGGTATAAGAATCTTGAATTCAACGCCATCTTTATATACGTCCACCATTTTGCCACCCACTCGCCACTCACTTCTACTAATTCCTTGAATATGACCGTAGTCTTAAATGATCCCATCTGGTGGTCGGCAGTTGAGAGTCAGCTACTTTTATGGTTCGTCGGGCAGTAGGATGTTCATATTCATGCCAGACTCTGATTCTTGCAGTTGCATGTTGCGTTGTTATAGTATATGATTGGGGTGAGCTTGATGATACTTGTCGAAGAAATTATTGACATCCTTATCATATTGTCTAGCACTGACATTCGGACAAGAGGTATGCAGGTGCCCTTACCGGAGCATCTACCTCACTAAAAATGCTATTCTAGTATGAACTAGTGTGGGTAAGCAGAATCCCGCATTCGAAGACCCGCAGGTGTAGAATTCATTCTGGGCAGAGGAAACGGTGCTCCCTCATGACGGTTTTATATTTTAGCGTATGTGACCTGTTGTGTACATGTTCTGCTGATTTCAGAGTATCATAGGTGCGCTATGCTGGCATACTAAACTCTGTGTATGTTGTGAATCAGTGATGCTCACAAAGCGGTACTGCACTCATACGATATCTCCCACAATTAGCCTCACCATATTATGTATGTCCTCTCGTATACATTGTGTGAATGTCTTCTGATCAGTAGCATGCAGCTCTCCCCACAGTTGCGGTGTCTGATGTAGTGAGTATGATTTGGACTATTCCCTGCTATTTTCGTTTAACTACCTGCCCTCTTAGTACGTAGGGGTGAGTGAAGTTTTCAACCAACTTGTCAGTTCATTACAACAGCAAAAGATGTGAGCTTGTTCAAAGCACTGATTCCTATGAGTTTCCATCACTAACTGGTATTTTCAGGTACCATCCTTTACTCAGGGGGAATGTGGCTGAGCCTCGTCGCAAACGCCATGATTGGAGGTGAGCTACTCAGTGCAGCATCTCGGTGATATCGACATGTGTATATCATGCAAGTCGTCATGATTACTCGGATATATGTCATGTGTGAGAGATCGAGACAGATGCTCATCTTTCTCGTTGTAATCTTCCTTGCTGTCCACATCACCTGCGCAGCGATGGCAGTAACACTTAGCATCCGTATTTACGGAGGTAAGCTTCTATCATAGATGAATGACGCAAGGACATGATGCTCATGCAACATGTACTAGAGGAGTTCATTCTGTCTGGCAGCCATATATGCCTCAACAACCCAGGCAATCAACCTATGACGGCCATTTCTTGAATCATCGGCACAGTGTGGGAGGTCCTTGTACTGTGCATTGCAGTTTGGGTTGCTGTAAAACACTTTCGTGAACTGCGACAATTTGGACCATCGAAAGGATCAATCATCGGAGACTGTTTCACAGTGTTGATAAAAACCCATGTGTTTTACTTTGCAGCGTGAGCCTAGAATTTGAATGTGCTTGTGTTTTTTTGTCCCACTGAAGCTCCTCACGTGCTAGCTTTGTTGTTGTTTCTTGCTTCCACCTCACTAATCTGTCGGGTTCATTGTCGGTACGCACATTGGTAACTGATATCTGCCTGCAACTGCTTCTTATCACTTCTATATACAGACTTCGACTACCTTGGGAGCCTTTATTTATGATGGCATGCTTCAAATTGCCTTGACCGCGCAATTGTTTGTGCTGGGACCACATCTTATTCTTGGCGTTCGAGAGTATCATGCCAAAACTGTGGCCAACTCTGATGCAGCATCTGGCATGAATTCGATGGTCGTCCAGGGGCTACACATTTCAACTGGCGGTGGTGTGTAGCAGGAACGCAAGTATAATATTGCACTCATTGGGTACTTCTGCTGATGGTTGTTATATTTAGGTTTCAAAAGTCGTACTTATTCAGTGTTCTGTCAGGGTATTTAATTGATGTTTCATCAGGAAACAGTACAGTATTTATGTGACGAACGTACGTCACTGCGGATTTCTGATTCGAGGTGCTATAGTGAGGCGCAGAGTATATACCGATGGGATCAGTGGGCCAGCGAGACGTACGATGTGCCTCATCAATTGTAGAACTCTGGATGTGTAGCCAAGGTGTAGCAGCACAATGTGGATAGAAAGCAGATGTACAATGCAGGGTGCAGGCCTCATGAGCGCCTACGCATGGTATCGGGGAGAAGCTCTCACGTGCAAGAGAAGACGCTGATGTTCGTGATCGAGACAATCACTCTTCTTCCTGGGTATGCGGTGGCAAAGATGTAGTAGCTCGATGAACGGACCTACAATGTGGCTGCACCATCAAGCTTAGAAAACATTAATGCTCACGCGTGCGCGCGCACGCAAGACATCGCGAAGAAGCTCTCACGAGCTGTCTGTCTTTTAGCGGTCTAACACAGGAAGCGGAGTAATAAAAAAAAAGCAAGCTGTGCGAGGCACAGTTATGATAAAAAGAGGTATGCCCATGATATCAGGCGATTGCTCTTCTTCCTCACTAGCTTCTTGGTAACAAACTCCATCTGAATTACCAGCGCAGATGAACTGATGATTGGACTCTGCAGGCAGACTGCCGTAACGCAACAAACAAGTAAAAAATTCAGTCACAAAGTACTTGACTACTTACCGACGAAGACACTCAGACTGGTCATGGCTTCCAAATCGACGCAGCCTGCAGCATCAGCACAGGAATTAACTGTGGTGACGACCTTGGAGGGTCATGAACAACCGAGTTCGGATGACAAAAATAATTCTTACATCCCAAACTCCATAACCATTTCCTACGTTCCTGGCGGGGAACAAATGATAAGCGGCTCGAGCGACAAGACTGTTCGGAAATGGGATTTGCAGACTGGTGAGGAGTTTAATGAAGCGAGGATTGTTTGGGAGAAGGAAGTAAGCACAGTAGCAATATCAAGGGATGGTCGATGGGTCATTACTGCTGGTGGAAATCGCTGGAACGACAGCGACCCTGCTGATGTGGAACTCAAAGCCTTGGAGATTAAGACTAGGATCACGAAATCATTCCGAGGACACTCACAAGTGGTCACCTGCATTGATATTTCCGCGGACAGCAAGCTGCTGGCGAGCGGCTCGGCTGATGAAACGGTTCGTATATGGGACTTGGACACTGGCAAACTCGTGGCTGGTCCATTCGAGTGTGCTGATATGGTGGGCGCAGTTCGATTCTCGCAAGACTCGTAGAAACTTGCAGTGAAATCGGATGTCGGGAAATGCCTTGAGGTGTGGGATACCCAGGGACAGCAAGACGGTGGACGTGTGACGTATGCACCAGTGTTTTGGACAACGAACGACAAATCCATCGTTGCGGCATTGACGCCACTGGCGGACGAGCCCAAGGCGATCTATGAATTCGACCCATCAACACTGGACACCATCGGAGTTCCCTTTGAAGGGCATACCAAAGTCGTCACCTCTCTAGCACTCTCATTTGACTGTGCTCTCCTCGTCAGCGCGTCCTCCTACGACAACACAATCAAGCTCTGGGCCTTCGAGTCCCGT
>Ga0153976_1000654_pt1 | contig 12209 bp, 12 predicted proteins | sample TSGA060MetaG_FD_104717 | JGI IMG/M metagenome (GOLD analysis project Ga0153976, IMG submission 104717) | Attine ant fungus gardens microbial communities from Georgia, USA - TSGA060 MetaG | ecosystem: Host-associated > Fungi > Mycelium > Unclassified | place: USA: Georgia, Yuchi Wildlife... | reverse complement strand
TATCTCTACTGATCTCTTTCTTTCGCAACTCGACCTCCGTCAGAAAGCTCTTCATCTCCCCGACCCCGCTCTGCTTCATCAAATACCTTGTCTAAGCCCTTCAAGTAGCTCCAGAAGTCAACCTCAGTAGAAGAGAAACCATCCTCGAGACTCCGTCTTAATTCACAAGCCAAACCAGCACGTTCGATAAGATTGATGAACTGCGCTCGTGAATCTGGGAAGACAAACGATCGGAGTATTGCGTCCCCCTACAAAGGCAATATCAAATGATGATACACTTGTCAATGGAAATACATACGTGGTTTTGGAGAACTGTTCCCAGGTGTTCCAGAGGCGGTGGATGATTCCTAAGGCTCATGGATGGAGAACCATTTTCAGGACGCTTCCATTTGCCCACCGGGTCGGAGTTGGAGAGGTATGGACAAAGCCAGATCCGCCAAAGCTCAAGCTTACGACCGTCTCGACCGAGTCTTCGCATTAAACGACGGCATCGTACCCAGTCTTGTTCACTTCCTTCCCATTCTAGGTCAGCCTCTTGAACGATCTCGTCAAGCGCGATTTCTGATCGAGGGTGAACGAGAGTGGAAAAACTAGCGTCCAGAGGTCGGTCAAGCAGCCTGCTATTACTGGTGGATGGACTTGAACTTCCCTCCAAGTGCTCCACCGTGTGGTGCGCCGGACGCATCATAAGTCTCACCCATCGTCTTCTCCTCACCCAAGCACCAGTACTGAATTTTCCAACCTCTGCATGCCAATTTTTCTCCCGAAAATACCAGTTGTACTCAAAACCGTCATGCTGAACTTCTCCCGAGCATGTGCGCATGTCAATCATCCATGACTTGGAGACCCAGTGCCATGTGCCATCAGGGAGAGGATAATTGGAGAGTAGTATGTTAGGTTGTTGGCATTGTTTCAGAGACTGGGATGGAACGGTGAATTGTGGAGGATCAATAGGAAGCAGCGATAGTTGCGAATAGTACGGAGACGAAAACACGGTCAGGCTGGGGAGGAAGGATGAGGTCAGCCACACATGAAAGGGTAATGGTAGATATACCCTCTTTGATTCTCATACACAACTGCCCAGCGATACTCATCCTTATTGTTAGAGATATTGGAGATACTTGAGTTGTCCAGAGTAATGACGGTGGTATTATCATTGGTGTGTTCCAGGGATGGTAATTGGCCCACAGACTGGTTTGGGCTGTGTGCTTCGAATCCTGAATCCGCTGGTTGTCGTCTAGGTCGCTTAAATTTGTAGCACGAGGAAAGGTTTTGAAGGGAAGAAGATATACGGAAGCGAGATTTTTGAGCCAGTCGACGACGTGCTGGTTCAACGGCCGCGGGATCATCAGTCCTCATCATTGCCTTGGGAGGACCAGGACTGGCTAGCGAGTAGGGATCCTCGGTTGAAGGCTCACCACTGGCACTAACAGTATTGCCAGACATCCTGAAGCAAATAGTCTAGTTGGAGGCTGAGGCCTGAGGCTTGCGCAGTGTTGGCTACCCGAGTGCGCTCCAACCCGTGACAAAGGTAATGAAATTCCCTAAAGCTCTTGGGTAAGCATGGAGTGACCTCATCCGAATGTTCCGTCCTTTCCTCCACCAAGTATCCAAAGATTTTTCTATTGCTCTAGTAACTCGCCGGCCAAGCTCGCTGCTGGTGCCGTCGAGTAGATACTATGCAAGAGCATTCTCGGACCAAGCTGGCTCGCACTCCGTTGTCACATCACTAACTAAGATGTGTCCATCATGTGGAGCTGTTCTTCCAACTGCACTGCCTGTCTGTCCGAACTGCAATTACATTGCAAGGATTCACGACTCAATATCATACCACGATTTACTGGGTCTTACTTATGAGCCCAACCCGTTTATCGTGGACCGTGCCATCCTCAAGCGCCGCTTCCTTGAAGCACAGAGAATATCACACCCGGACGCATGGGCAACAAAGGGTGAAGTGAGTCATCTTACAGCGTGTATTGTCAGGAGAGTTTAATTCAGCAGTCTCAACGAGATGTTGCCCTTCACGTCTCCAACACGGTAAACGCTGCATATAAAGCACTTTCATCACCCTTGCATCGTATAGAATACATTTTGCAGCGAAATGGCTTCAATACTGAAGAAACGGATCAGTTAGAGGATCTGGAATTCATTAGCGAAATCATGGAGGTCCGAGAGGAAATAGAAACCGGGAATGTTGAGCGAATCCGCGCATTAGAAGAGGATAACGACAGTGAGTTGCACATCTCACAAGCTTTGCGTAGGTTGATAACTTTTTTTCTTATTACAGACAAGATACGCGGGGTTCACGGCATAATCGAAGAATCTGTGGCGAGGAAGAACTGGGAGGAAGTTAAAGCTGCAGCAGTGCGACTAAAATATCTGCACGGCATCGCAGATGCTATCAAGCAACGATTAGATGGCCTGTAAATAGGCTACACGATATTACTGCATAGCATTTTTATAGAGTGCATATACTTTCGATGAGCTTCTAGATCTCGCGAGGTCAAAAGTTGACCGTGTTGAACGTTGAACGTTGAACCAACACGGTCGTCCATCGTAAGTCACTACTAGTAGCAGTATACCGTACTCTCGCTATGATAGAGTCGAAGGGTCCGGCAAGTGCCGAGTATTTTTAATACAATTTGAGTTAGACGAGTTGTTCCTTCACCGTCAAGGTCGCTGTTATCTTGAACTGTACGGTGAAGAAAAAAAAACAAAAAAGAGGGAAGTTTAGAGAAGAGGATGTGAGTGTCTATATTACGTTTCATATGACGCGTGGTGCACTGAACGCTTTTCATTATTGCAGTCCTCTAAATTCTCAGATCCTTATGCGCCTTGCTTTTGCTCTTCGATACAGGCGTAGCCTCATGCCATTGGATCCATTCAAGCGTTCTTCATCTATTGCAGCTTCTCCTCTCAAACGACCTTATGCCAATCAAGCGACAGCAAGCGCGTCGAAGTACTACGCAGCAGATGTCGATCATTCCCGGTCACCTAGCCCTCCTCAATCTTCAGAGCGACGACCGGTCAAAGCTCCCAAGTTAACAAGTGACCATCCTTCAGTGACTCCTACAATGTACGCGTCATCAAGGGAGCCGCAACCCGTATCACCTACATTTGAGATGCCGTCTTCATCTAAAAGTCGTGGTTCACTTGCATCGCGTTTCTCTGGTTCCGCGTCCCAGAAAGACTCGTGGAAGCGTGGAAAGGGACGGGGCAAGGGCAAGGGTAAAGAACAACCCTTAAAAAAAGCATTTCCGGTTCTGGATGGCCCTCTTCGTGACGCCGCCTTCATCGAGCAGGAGCACAGGAAAAACCTTGGTCAACGCCCAGACATCAAACCCGGACTTGTAGATAACCCAAAGTCTCCGGTTTCCAATTTTGCCACTCATCACCTAGATAAGCAACCGACTTATGAAGTAGTGGAGGGTATTGTTTCTGGTACATCTGAGAGGGTATCTAGGTTTGCAACAGTTTCTTGATCCTTGGCTTGTACTTATACTGTTATGCAGGGTGACTGTTGCCCTCGACACGACTCCTCCGGTGCTTGGTATCGGCGATCACAGAGCCAGGAGAGACGCAGAGAGGCTTGCAGCACTCTCAGCACTCTATCAACTCCATGATACAGGTCTGGTATGTGTCGTAAATTTCAAACCATTCAACTATTCTAATGGTCGTACTTAGCTTGAAAAACCCAAGCTCTCAACTTCTTCGAGTTCTTCTACTCCACACGTCATCGAGTTGAGCGACGGTTCAGTCGTCAACTATGAGCGTGCGCGAAATTTCATGGACTACTACTGTCGCAGATACGGATTTGGAAAGCCGGACATTGAGCTGGAAGAACAACGTCATGGACGGATGAGGTCAACTTGGGAGGCTGTTATGACTGTGGGTGGCAGGAGGATCGGTATGGGCTCCGACTCAACGAAGAAAACGGCCCAAGTACGGTGCTACTTGGACGTTGTGCAGTACCTGCACCAATGTGATCCCGACCTATGGAACACTTTTGTGGAGGCGTCCAAAACTGGAAAAGATCTTGGTCTTGCCCCAAAGGTTTACTTCCAGATTAGTCCGAAACTCGAGGATGAGATACACGAGCTATGCCGGGATATCAAAAAGAGCACTTTATACAGGAACAGACCTACCATTGGGTCCGGCTTGATGGGCTCAGATGCTCCGAGATCTCAAACTATCCCCACTCCTACCCCGCGACCATCATATGCCCGCAGGTTCCCTCGAGATTTTTTGGCTCAAAGGTCAGAAGAACTGAAGCAACGGAGGAAAGCATACCTTACAAATCCCGCGATGGAAAAGATGCGTAACACAAGAGCAGCGTTACCCATCTACACCCGATCAAAGGAACTTGTGTCGCACATCCGGGCGAACGACGTCACGATTTGCATGGCTGCCACGGGTTCAGGCAAAACCACGCAGATACCACAGCTCATCCTGGACGACTATATTGACAGGGGTGATGGTGCTCGATGCAACTTAATATGCACTCAACCCCGTCGGCTTGCTGCACTCAGTGTGGCTGACCGTGTTGCCAAGGAGAGAGGGGAGGTTGTTGGTCAAGGATCAATTGGTTACAGCGTCCGTTTTGAGTCAAAACCGCCAGAAGAGCATGGCTCAGTCACTTTCTGCACCACAGGAGTCTTGCTCAAGAAACTCCAGTCTGCAATGGCTGAGGGCGGGCTCTCAGCTGCCAGGATGGACGAGGTGACACACATCGTCGTCGATGAAGTCCACGAGCGGGACGTTGATACCGACCTTCTTCTCGTCGTTCTTAAACGTGTCATGGAGGATCGCAAGGCTCGGAATATTCCACTCAAGGTAGTCCTTATGAGCGCCACTATCGATCCTAGATTGTTCCAAGAATACTTCCCTGATGAACAAGGCGCACCGGCGAAAGTAATCGAGATTCCAGGCCGCACATTCCCCGTCACGAAACACTTTATGGATGATTTCATCCCCGCCTTGAAAAATCATCGCGTGCTAAATTGGGTGTTCCAAGATGATTTGGTCTCTAAATACATCGCTCGCGAAGCAGCCTATGCGCAATCTTGCGAGCGTTCAATGGCAGCGTCTTTGCCAGGGGACTCCCGCCCAATGAGTGGTGCGGATGAAGAGCTGGATTTGCCAAGTCCTCTGGTCGCAGCTAGCATTTCATATGTTTTGCAACAGTCTGACTCAGGACATGTTCTCGTTTTCCTACCTGGGTGGGACGAGATATCTGCGGTTCAGAAGATCCTCCTTGGTGGAAATATGGATATCAACTTCAACGATTCCTCGAAATACAGCATCCACCTTCTCCATTCTACCATCCCCCTGGCCGAACAGCAAGTTATCTTTGAGCCCCCTCCAGAGGGTGTTCGTAGAATTATTTTGGCCACTAATATCGCCGAGACCTCTATCACGATCCCTGACGTTGTATATGTCGTCGACGCCGCGAAGATCAAGGAGCAGCGATACGATCCTGACCGCCACATGTCGTCTCTCATCTCAGCTTGGGTGGGTTCTTCAAACTTAAACCAACGAGCAGGGCGGGCGGGTAGACATCGATCTGGAGAGTATTTCGGCATTCTCAGCAAGGCTCGCGCCGCCAACCTTCACCCTCATCCGACCGTGGAAATGAAGCGCGTCGATCTTAGCAATGTGGTTATGCACGTCAAGGCTCTCAGTTTTCCTGGGATGGAGGTCGAAGAAGTTCTCGCTGCCGCTATTGAGCCCCCTGAGCCTGACCGTGTCGCTGCCGCCATGAAGAGCCTACAGATGGTAGGTGCGCTGGATCAAGACAAGAACCTGACGTCGCTGGGAAGAGTCCTATTACAACTACCTGTGGAGGTTCAGATGGGAAGGCTTGTCCTTTATGGAAGCTTTTTCCGGTGTCTCGATCAGGCTCTGACTCTCGCTGCCATCCTGACCAATCGGGATCCGTTTGTCTCCCCTATGCATCTCAAGGCTCAGGCCGCCGCGGCGAAGAACAGATGGTCACCCAGTGGCTTCAGATCGGACGCGCTTACCATATTGAACGCTTATAACGCATGGTACGAGATGCAGAGTCGGGGAGAGTATATGTCTGCCAATCGCTTCTGTAGCGATAACTTCCTCTCCAAGCCAACACTACTCTTGATTACCAAAATCCGGGGGCACCTGCTACAGTCTCTTTACCAAGCAGGAGTCATCGATGTTTCCGCGGGTGGGGATGTCGCACCAACTGGTCCTCGAAGTCGGGAGCTGGCTGTTCCCCCTGACCTGAATGTTAATGGCAAATCTCTTCCTCTCCTAGCTGCTTTGATAGCGATAGCTTCTCAACCAAAGTATGCCGTTAGGACCGGTGAGATGACATATCGTACGCAGTTAGACAAGGTGAGCTCGATACGTAACGTTTATTTCTCGCTCCATAGTCTAATCATGTGTAGGCGACCTTCATTCACCCAGGCAGCGTGAATCATCGCAAACATGTTGCCGGGAATGACCAGTCTATGGAAAAGCAGCTTTACGCTTTTGCTGAAAAACGACAGAATTTGTCGGTTGTCGGCTCCACCCCTCAAACATATCTCATCACCACGACACGCCTGGATCCTATGACCTATATGCTCTTCGGCGCTTACGAGATCCAAGTTACTGAACGGGGACTGGAGTGCGATGGCTGGTTACCAATTGTTGGGAATGTCGATGTATTGGATGACGTCCAACGTTTGAAGACCCTCATGGAGTCTTCTATGCTTCGAGTATTCGAAGGCATCGTGATGGCTCGACGCAAGAGGAACTCTTCAATAACTCCCCAGACTTCGGAGAGTGAGGCTGATTGCAACGATGAAGACACACTCAATAAAGACTTCACCCTTTCTTCCACGGAGATCAAAGAGCTGGATCTCATAACGACAGATATAGTGCGGATCCTCAACCGCTACAGCGACGAGCGCATCGCGTATCAATCCCAATCCAGTTCTCGCAGCGCGACTCCCATGGCTTCTCCCGCATTCTCCTCTGCGCGACTTCCCCCTTTTGAATACAGGTCGGGATGCTCCACTCCTTTCGGTGTTGGGCCAGCATACAATTCAAGGCCCAATACACCTAGTCGACTATCCGGCTCACGCAGATTTTAGACCATACATCCTGATCACACACTTGGTTTTATCATGTTACTTACAGTTCTAGATCTATCCCTCCTCATTTAAGCATTGTCTGTACACTATATGGCACTAATGTATCCTCGCACCGCATAATATGAAACTGATTACCGATTCAGCTGTGCCTACCTTGACAGCTCTCATCATGCTTAATATTAACGTATTCGAGAGGACACGATAACGTAATAAAATCTAGTATAAGGCGTTTCCCATGCGCTGTGCGCCGCATGCCCAAGGCAGCTCGGACTACTGCACATATCAAGCGGGCGAACATTCTATTTTATTGAAAGACCGTACCTCGCTATTCCATTCACTCTCCAGAGCGTTCGCCCAAGATGGCGGCCAATATGCGAGGACTGACGCAGGTGCGTCCCCCCGAAGTCACGTTAAGCGTAACTGATATTCTCTTTAGTTCATCGCAGATATTCGTGGTGCGAGAGTGCGAGAACTGGAGGAGAAGCGTATCAACAAGGAGATGGCGAATATCCGAAAGAAATTCAAAGGTCGAATGCATCTTAGTTACTTCCTTAGCCTGCCACTCATTCTATGCCGCAGACGGAAATTTGGACGGATATCAGAAGAAGAAGTGAGTGGCATCGCCGTCAGAGTCGTGCATATCTTCAATAATGGTGTAGATATGTCGCGAAGATCATCTTCACATATATCCTAGGGTACAAAGTCGATGTGGGGCACATGGAAGCTGTCAACCTCATATCGAGTTCCAAGTACAGTGAGAAGCAGATTGTGAGGTTAATCAACCAGTCTACTGTGCGTATCATTGACGGCCCATCCATTAGGGTTACCTTGCAGTTACCCTGCTGATGCACGAGAACTCGGATTTCCTTCGACTGGTTGTAAACTCTATTCGGAAGGACTTGGATGAGAATAATGAGGTCAGCAACTGCCTTGCCTTGCATGCTATAGCAAACGTGGGCAGTAGCGAGATGGCAGAGGCATTATCAGAAGATGTGCATAGGCTTTTGATATCTCCGTGAGCAATCCCGTTGACTGTCCGCGTTTCAAGCATCGATAACCTTTCTTCAAGAATCTCGCCAACTTTTGTGAAAAAGAAAGCTGCTCTGACACTACTGCGACTGTATCGAAAACACCCCACTGTGATACCAGCCGCTGAATGGGCGTTGCGCCTAGTATCCATCATGGATGACAGCGATTTGGTAGGTTCTCGTTTACCCCGGGGTTCTATGTGTTGAAATACTTCATAGGGCGTCGTAATATGTGTCACCAGCTTGATCATGGCTCTAGCACAGGACCATCTCGATGCCTATGCTGTTTGCTACACGAAAGCCGTGGATCGCCTACACCGAGTAAGTGTCCGGCATCAAAGCTGATGATTTGTGGCTGAATGAACCCAGTTAGTCATTGAGCACGAGTATTCTCCTACATACGCATACTATAAAGTTCCTTCGCCATGGCTACAAGTCAAGTTACTCCGATTGCTACAGTACTATCCTCCCTCGGGTATGTGTATTTTTAACCGACTTACAACGTCAATGACACGCTGCTCTTAGAGGATACGACTCTACGATCTGCGCTTCATGAAGTGCTGCAAACGATCATGAACAATAGCGCAGAACCATCAAGGAATGTTCAACATAACAACGCGCAACACGCCGTGCTCTTCGAAGCAATTAGCCTTGCGATCCATCTAGATGCAAGTTCGCCACTTGTGGGAACCTCTGCTGTTCTGTTAGCTCGGTTCATATCCTCAAAGGAGACAAACGTGCGGTATCTTGGTTTGGACACTATGGCTCATCTTGCTGCTCGTGCGGACTCTCTGGAACCCCTCAAGAAGCACCAAGGCACCATTATCCTGTCTCTTCGCGATAAAGATATCTCCGTCCGAAGGCGTGCTCTTGACTTGCTGTACAGCATGTGCGATACGGACAACTCAGAGCTGATTGTTGGGGAGTTGCTACGCTATCTCAAAGTTGCAGATTATGCTCTGCGGGAGGAGATGGTGCTCAAAATCGCCATCTTGACAGAGAAATACGCGAACTCATACAAGTGGTATGTCGACACGATCCTGCAGCTAATCAGTGCTGCCGGTGACCATGTCGGGGATGAAGTTTGGTACCGTGTCGTGCAGATAGTTACAAATACGGAGGACTTGCAGGAATATGCTGCGAAAGTCGTATTCGAGCACCTCAAGTCCCCATCCACACATGAAAGTCTTGTCAAAGTTGGAGGTAAGACAAAAACTCTTGTTCGAATTCGGTTTGGTGACCGTCCCGCAGGATACATCCTGGGAGAATACGGCCATCTCATCGCGAATGATGCTGGATACAGTCCTCTCGAACAATTCCATGTCCTTCACTCCAAGTCTCAGTTCTGTGTAGCTTCTACTCGCTCCCTTCTCCTATCTACGTACATCAAATGGGTCAACGTCTTCCCCGAAATTAAACCCCAGCTCATCAATATCTTCGAACGTTATCGGCATGTTCTCGACGCAGAGCTTCAGCAGCGTGCCTGTGAATTCTACGCGCTCGCATCCAGGCCCGATGACGATGAAGTGTTGCAGAACGTTTGCGAAGAGATGCCGCCATTTCCTCCTCGTGTCAGCGCTCTGATCGGTAGACTCAACCGTAAACTGGGAGATACGGAGGATAAACGAACTTGGATCCATGGAGGAAAGGAAATGAATCTGGAGCGACAGGCAGTTACACGAAAAACGACACTAGGGCCAGGATCATCTGCTAATGGGACTGCCGCAAGTGCTACAGATGCACAGGATGTCGCGAACTCCTTGGCAGGGTTGGATTTATCTGGCTCAGGTGATCAGCCTGACTCGTCTCGCATGGATTCCTCAATAATCGCACCCCACCTCGCTGTGGGACCCAGTGTAGATAGATGGTTTACCAAGCTCACCTATAGCGCGGAGGGTGTTCTCTATGAGGATGTACAGATCCAAATTGGTATCAAATCAAGATACCAGGGGCACCTCGGCCAGCTAGCCATCTACTTTGGAAATAAAGTCTCGGCACCGTTGACGTCGTTTACTTCCACTGTCCACGTCAATGACACCGAGGCCTTGTCGGCTACGTTTGCCAAAATCCCACAAAACACGATCGCTCCTCGTACACAAAGCCAACAACTTCTGCACGTCGAATGTAAAAAGGCGTTTACCTCTTTTCCCATTCTTACCGTGTCCTTTTTGGCTGGCGCGCATCAGTCCATATCGATTCGACTGCCGATCAGCATTACGAAGTTCATCGAAGGTGTCAAGCTAGGGCAAGCTGACTTCTTCGAGCGCTGGAAGGTCATCGGTGGTCCTCCGCGCGAGGCGCAGGTCGTCTTTCCTATTGCGCTTGATAGTACTGGTCAACTTGATCTAGTGCGACACCGTCAGGTTGTTTCAGGAAACCACTTGGAGATTTTAGAAGACGTTGATCCCAACCCGAGTAACCTGGTGGCAGCTGGAGTGTTGCATACGTCGATAGATGGCAAAGTCGGTTGCCTGCTCCGCTTGGAACCAAATCGCGAGGCAAAGGTAAGACTTTTCGGCCTCCTTACAAAAACCTGTAAACTGACACATAAACCACATTCAGTTGTGCCGCCTTACAGTCCGCAGCACTTCCGAGGATGTTGCCACGGAGGTGCTTAAACTGATTGAAAGAGTGTTAAGGTCGGATTCTTCATGACTTACATGCGCATTGGTGGACATTTGCATTGCTCAACTTCACGCTTCTTCTAAGAATATTTAGGTTGGATTGTGTACACTTCTTAATACAGGACGCGAGAGGTAATAAGGTTGTAAAAATAACAAAATATAAATACGAAAGTCACTGCTATCGCTTTGTAAGAATACCATGCAGGACATTCTTCCTCTTCTTGCTAGCTTCATCTTGACAATCCGGTGGGTTACGTAGAGATCGCGAGACCTCAGCACCTGCCCGGGATACAAACGTCGATATCGAATCGGCGGATATTGATTTAGGACGCAAGAAACGCGGACGTGGAGTTCGATCTTCAGGAGATGACGTAGCCTTTGGGGTTGGAGAAGTATCAGGAACAGAGCCTCGGCGGGGGCTGAATAAGTCATGGGGAATAGGGCTTGAAGATAGCGAGTCCTCAGATGGCTCTTTTTGAAGAGCCGTTTCAGATAAAATTGACGACGATGGTGTAGTGTACGGTCTTGACACCTTCTGGGGTTCACCGCTTTTTGAGGGCGAGACCGGGGATGGCGGGGCGGCGGAAGGGACGATCGATTGCATCCGAAGTACGTCCCACTTGAAGGCAGTGTGAGGTGATTCCACGCCAGCTAATTGGGTGACACGAGCAAGACTCTGTTCTTCCAGGGAAAAGCATTGGGCACAAAGATCCGACAAATGCTGATTGTCTCCATGAGAGGATTTTTCTTTGTTAGCGGATCGTGCTCTTCGGATGACGGAGGAAGTGATGCAAGCTAGATGCCTTGGAATGTCGAGCTCATGGGGTAGCAGTGGAATCGACTCTCTTTCCAGGAAAGGCATCGTGCTGCCCCTCTCGTGCAATGAACTGACAATATTGTACCGTTGTAGGCTGTGAGATGGGTGACCAGAGTGTGGACTAAATGGATCTGGGACAGGGGTTGATACAGTCAGGATGTAATCTACCATTGCAGGTAGATTCTGGTTGAGGAAGTCCTTAACCCCACTCATAAACTCCTCCTTCTGTACATTCTGCTCGGGAGGCGATGAGCAATGTCACAAGTTAGAAAGCGGTGTATCTCACAGGATTGAGGTTCGCAAGACTTTGTATAACCTTTGCTATGAGTGTAAGACTTCGTTGAATGGGAGTACTAGGGAGACCTGGGGTGGATCAGATTCAAGCAGGGAACAAGGGGAAATCAAATACCTGGATATAATCCAAACAGATGAGGATTCAAAATGCCAGGCACAATAAACCTTAAGAAGCAAAAGGCGGAAACGCTTTGCCAGGGTAGTTCCCGGCTATGGGCTTCTTGAGAATCTTTTGTGTGGTAGCGTTTCTCAACAAGCTTTCGTACGTGTTCGAATAAACGTCGCAACTCGCTGCACTCAATTTAGACAGGGTCAAATAAGAAAAATGACGGAC
>Ga0153976_1000651_pt1 | contig 12232 bp, 18 predicted proteins | sample TSGA060MetaG_FD_104717 | JGI IMG/M metagenome (GOLD analysis project Ga0153976, IMG submission 104717) | Attine ant fungus gardens microbial communities from Georgia, USA - TSGA060 MetaG | ecosystem: Host-associated > Fungi > Mycelium > Unclassified | place: USA: Georgia, Yuchi Wildlife... | reverse complement strand
TCTAGTCAGGTCTTGCCCTTCTTTTCTATCACGGATGAGACGGCGTATTGCCATGCTGCTGCTGTGAAGACTTGCAACAGAGTCCGACTGGTTCTGCAGTCATGACCGTAGTTTTTAGGCTACCAAGCGCCTCACGCTCAGGCTGCGCAGGGATGTACTAGTAAGTCAGTTTGGTGAGGCGACAGCCCTGTTCACATCGCCAACGGTATTTTAACCCTGCTGGGCTCGGGAGTCGGATAATGTTTCAAAGCCCGATAATAAAGTTGACCAGTCGAGGTCAAAACATATCTATAGGTGCAACAATCCTGGACGAAAAACTTGAATGACTAGATACTGAGTACAATTGTAATGGAAAGACACCAGGAATTCCCTGCATGCGAGTAGACCAAGGAACAACCACATCAGAGAGAAGAAAATGTTCCAGCCTTGATATAACAATCTAACGTCAGACGAAAGTTACACTGCGAGTTGCGGTTCCGTCATATAACCCCCAAAACCCGGGTGGATACCTGGGATTCCATCATTGTAAGACTCTGAGACTCCATTCAAATGTGCTCCTTCCGGCCACGAAAACCTTTGCGGGTGAAAGATGAGCCAAGCTGCAGAAAAGCGCAGACAACACGAGACATACCCTGGCATCATCATATTTCTCCACCAGTCGTCGTTTAGTGGTTGCATTGCTGCCGGTGGCCCATGCTCCGAAACTATATCTGCCATCCCAACGTCCATATTGTCGTTTGGAACTCTATTGGTTACGACGGGCGGTCGAGCGAGGGCGTAAGCATCTTCTGAATGCATAGCAGTTCCGGGGGGAGGTGTGAGTGCCTGCGTTAAAGAGCTCGAGGTACCTCGGTTGAGAGACATCTGCATGACATCGTTGTCACGTCCTTGCTGCAATGTGCCTGGCACTGCTGCACCAGAGTATCCCGTTCCTGAAGATGATAATGAAGGATTGGAAGGGAAGTTGTGAGGTTGAGACTGGTGAGACACTTTGCTTTGAGGTGGAATGTGCTGAAGACGCCCAGCAACAGCACTTCCACCTTTCCTATGTCTCATAAGAAGGCTGGCGAGGAATCGTGCGTATAAGTGTGGTGTGTGACGCTCGTCAATGGCAAGATCGTGAAGTGTCGTGATCAAGCGGCTGATGAGCTCAAATATCTCATCCTCCATCTGACGAGTCAACAGTTGAGCAAACTCGGGACGGAGAAGCTAAGTTGATGAGGTAAGAACGTGGAAACACTAGATACGTAAGCCATTCACCTTGAGCATGAATGCAGACGCAAAAGACGCGAATACAAAGTGGCCTTGGAATATTACGAGATAAGAACACGTCCCTCATGTAGCATGCTCATCTCACCATCAGGAGCAGAACGCATGAGACCACTCGGGACCAGCACCTCGATCATATGCTTAATGACCTCCTTTGCAGAATCGAAACACTGTGAGAGACTCAGTGAGATGACTTAGCATACAGGGTCTCGACAGCACGGACCTTGGCCAGAAAAACGTTGATGTTCGCCCCAATGCCTCGTTGGAAGGCGTGTTGAAATCCGAAAGAATACATGACTAGGCGTGAATAGCTGACATAGCTATAGAGGGACACATCAACTGGTCGCACACTAAAGAGTGAAAAAGAGGGCACACAAGGGTAGCAGACTGCAGCGGAATAAGCACCCGGGATCTAGGCATCCAGAATATGTAAGTGTCCGACTAGAGCCTCGAGGGTAGAAATCATACCTCCAGGGTCTGATTCTTCATTAAAGCGCCTACTCCATTCCTCAAAATAGGCTGTGAGATGATCATCATGTTTTGACGTGACATCAAGGAAGTTGATATCCTGCGAGGACGCTTTAGTTCCAAAAGTAGACGCCAATAAAGGGCTCAAACCTTGTTCAAGCCGGTTGGCGAGTTGGGATCTGAGAAGATATCATCATGGAAACGACCCACGATACGAAGAAGCGTTGAATAAGCACTGATGTGGATGTCAAACTTCAACACGCCCCATTAGTACTTCGTAAATACTGACAAGGTGACACATGGAACTCACTTTGTCTCGGTAATGAGACTGTTTGTACCAATCCGCAGAATGGCGAGTGATATAGTCCTCCTTGATCGTGGATGGCTTACCAAACTGCGTGGCAGTTGATCTATCGATGTTAAAACATAACATCCACACGCGAGTGCGATTCAGCATCTCCCGCTCCTCCTGCTCTGTCTGCGGCTGCATCGTAGAGACCTGATGCAAGTTCAGGTCTGTCGCAATCCTGAAGTGAGGGTAATAAGCCATGGATGTGAATGCGGGTAGAATGTAGGTCGCATACCGTGCTGCAAGCCCTGTATATAACCAACTCCTGTCTTCCTCCCATCTGCGAGCTGGTACGGCGTAGATGCTCATGAGAATGTATGCTTGACATAGCTCGACAGATTTCCAGCCATCGATGAGCGCATTTGCCGCAGAGTGCTTCGCAAAGTGCATTGCAAGTGGGTAGATTTGAGACTTTTCTCTATAATAACGAGACGAAATAGCGCAGACTAGCAGTCTCAAGTCAGGAATTTCTCGGAGAATGTCAAAAGAGTGGGTTACGTACTGACTGTGAACAGGAAGGGGCATCTTTGGAAGATGGTTTGAGACGTATGTAGTGCGGGGTCGAGGAGACCGATGAATGGCTAGAAATACGTAAGTCACAACTTCTTCCTAGGCTTAGAAGCTTACGTTGATTTGCTTCCAAAATCTGGGTTGGTGGAATTGAGTGTAATCTTTGAAAAACTGTAAATGTGTACTCACATATCGAATAGCTTTTCGACATCATTGTTATTCACAAGTCCGTGGATAACTATCTCCGGTGTGTGCTGTTCCACCAACATTTTGCGAGAGTTCAAATTTGATGCAGGACCTACTAAAGGATGAGAAACAACATATGACTGCGTTGCGCGATGCATATTACCAGGCAAGAAATATGCCTTATTAGCCACGCCCTGTGAATAATAACCGTTATAAACACCCAGGACGACATGAAAAACAGTCAATACTCACAACGTTATCGTTATCCTTTTCAGGGTTCGCGCTACTTCCACTGGAGTTTCCACCTCGAGCTCTGCCTTTCCCCGTATCTTTATCCTTGTCTAGAGCCAAGTTTGCGAGTAGCCCGATCGGAACAGCGACATCAGGAAGTGTATCCCTGACTTTCTCGACGTCCTCTTCGTCGGCGGAATCTTCGTCTGCGTCTAGATCATCGTCCTCGGAATCATCCATGACAACTCCGGAGGGATTGCGCAAATTACGAAGGAAGTCAGGATCTGCGGTTGCAGGTTGCTTTATACTGGACTGTAGACGATCAAGCCAGTCAACAATATTCATGTTGTCACTATCAGACGGTGACGTTGCTGCTTTGTAGGATACGACCGACAGCGGCGTTGCTTTGTATGGGTCATGCAACTGCTCAACAGGGGATGTCAGCGAATGGGTGCAAGAAATATCCCTCGAATAGCCCACCTGCTTGAGCAGAGACTCTATGATCTGATCTTTATGACGGATCTGAGCCAAGAGATACTCTCGTTTGCTAACATGGGGAGGGTGATGTGAGTATTGCGATATCGTGGACGATATAGCAGAGGATGAAGACGAAGAAAGAATAAAAGAATCAGTGGAGTCAATAGACGAAGACCGTGAACGGGACATCGGAGGGATGGCCAACAGAACCAATATGACACAACGAAGGGGATGCGGTAGTTGGACCGAAAAGTAATGGACTTTAAGTAGGATCAACGCGATCACAATAATTAGTACGAGTTGTACTTGGTCCGGAATGCGGATGACGAATTGGGACTAGTGGGATGAAAGCATGAACGGAGTAAGACGACCGACTGACTGACAGCTCTGACGATCAAATGTGGTGGTTAGAGGCCGGCCAGATCTCAAGATACGCTTGAGTTTAGCCAAGGGTCTCGTTTCACATTTGACTTTGTGACCAGCCTCCCATGCCGAAAGAAGCGGCAGGGCAGTCGGCAAAAACACATGCCCCGGTTCCAAAAAAAGGAAGAAAAGAAATTACGAGATCAAAATGAAGGATGATCGTCGCTTCTGCTAAAACTTGATTTACGACACGAACGAAAACTTACTTTGGCGCTGTTCTAGGCTTACGACCCTCTACGATGCATGGATGCCCTCCAGTAGCACAGCGCTTGCAGGTGCTGACACCGTCCGGAAAGTCGCATTTCATCTGTGGGATCAGCCGGAGTCACACAGATCAGCAAACCAGTGTTGCGGTTCGAATACGGATTGTATGCGAGTCATCCAAATAAGGCGAGTGGCAGTCACAGAGATATGTTGAGATGTCAGATCCATGCCAAAGGAGGGGTGTAGTCCATTTCGGGTGCAGAAAGTCAAATTCCGAGAATTAAAGGGACAGAACCAATAAACCGGCGCAACGAAAGTGCGGGGTGCATTAACGCAGTTGGGTCGTATTGAGTCGAACGGACGATATAGATGACCCGAACAGCAGGCAGGATATATGGCGATGGTGATCGGGGGCCGCAGGTGTGAAGAACGTACAAGCCAACACCGGAGGTTAAGAGATCCCAATTGCAGTAGTGAAGGCACCGAGCGAGGAACCAAAGGAGTCCCAGAATGGAGAATGTGGGGCACGAGTTTTCGTCGAAGCATGTCACCAACATGTTAGATGTCGAGGTATGTCCGGAATAACAGTGCGCCGGTCATGATCCAATCAATGAGGCAATTGCATGATATGAGAGAAAGAACGAGGTTTGGTGAGTAATTATATTATAGCGCCATAGATTATGAAAGGGAAGTGCAGCATAAAGGAATGTGACGTACCTTCAGACGCTTGCAATGTGTACAAGCTCCAGCTCTGCAATGACGCCCGTGAGAGTGCAATGGAAGAGGAAGGAGTCACCGAGCCGAAAAAAATATGCAACATATGGGGGTAAGGTACGAGAGAGACCAGTTCCGGACAGGGATTTCATTAGGTTACCGTCGGCATGTGCATTTCCACGAGGAAGTCGTTCGGTAGTCCATAGAAAGAGTATACGGATAGGCGGAAGCAAGACGACAGTTATGTGATGCGTGTAGAACATGCACGCAACACAGATGAATCAAAGATTATCAAACCAAGGGAATCACAAATTGAAAAGCAGGCACGGCGTCATAGCAAGTCGAGGCCATTGAGATGTACCGAGGCATGACGAATGGGCAGTGCAAGAAGATCGGTGAAGTTGAGTCGGCGTCAAGTGAGTGGAGAGTGGGCAGTGTAGTCGGAGATAGAAGTCGCCGGAGCGGGAAGACAGAAAAGGTAGCCGAAGTCGGGATGTCGGGACAGGAACAACGTCCGATAACCGGTTCAAGATGCAGGCGACAATGGATTAAGGTTGTTTCAAAGTTCGAATTGTCGTAGGGCATAGATTGAAATCCGCGGCAGTCAGAAATAGAAGAGTAGACCATACAGAAGTTGAGTATGTGGAGATGAATTCGCGGCAAAGGGGTACCGGAGTGTAAAGGAAAAATGAGCACCACAGCAGAGCCATCCGGACCAACGCAAAAAAAAAAACGGTACACAAGCCAACGCGCGTCCGGCAAGCGCACACCCAGGACCGTATGAAAAAAAAAACCCAGCCAATAGGGTCGTCACGAACCGATGATTTTTGAAGAGATGGATCAGGTCAGAGATCATTGGAGCCAAGAGCAATCAAACCAATATCGATGAGATGTCGCGAAGTCAGCGGAAATTGTGTGTGAACAGTGAAAAAGAAAGATATAAGGTCATAGAGCGCATCAGATGGTAGAAGCCAGGTTCAATCCGGTACGCAAGACCATACGATACCCGTGCATCCATCAAGGTTAGTTTAGTTAATTCGACCGAAGTATCATTGTTAAAGATTCCAATGTAGGCAGATCAGTCGTCCAGTAGGAAAGGGATCAAAGGATAAATCACAGCCAGATCAGCACACTATCCTCCATCACATAATACTGGGGTTCACTCACTTGCGCTGTCCAGTACCAGCTCCGCCACCGGATGCGCCAGTTGCAGACGGCCCCGCCCACTCTACCACATCGTCGTCGTCACTATCATCGTCACTGCCGCCGCCTCTACCACCGCCTTGAGACGTCGATGGCCTCGGTCGCTTTGGAGCACGAAGTCTCCTGCTTTCTGTAGCAGGGCGATAGGCGGGCGGCTTCGGCGCAATTTGAGGACCCGTAGGGCCAGACTGAGCCGCCGTTGTTGGTGCGGTAGTCGGCATAATCGGACGCTGGCGCATCTGCGAGTGCAGCTGTTGCTGTTGCTGTTGCTGTTGCTGCTGGTATTGCTGTGATGGCACGACTTTCGGTGACCCCGGGGTTACAGTTGATACCGAAGAGCTTGGAGCGTGGCCCAAACCCTGCGTAGGTACACTCATGCTAGTCACCGAATTTGATGACGAAGCTGGACGTCCCGAAGAGGAGTCCTCGTATGATGACGTCGTCGGATGGCTTGCGTATGAAGCAGGGGAGAGGGAGTCGTATGAGCGAGGGAGACCAAGAGTACCTGTTGGTATGAGATAGAAAACAAGAGACATGCGTCAGCATGCTGAACTAAAAGAAATGGAGTCACAAGACAGATGGCAACGAAAGAAGACAGCAAGAAACGGATTGAAGAGTGGGCACGATTGATGGCCGAGGCGCTAGCCTATAATCAATTCCGGAGTTACGCAGGGGCCGAGAGGTGATAGTCTGCGCCGTCAGCGTAGCTACACGAGTCTTGACCTCGCAAGAAGAAGAGAATAGAATGAATGCCAATATGCATCAAGTGGTGGACGATAACTACACGTTCAACGGAGAGCCAAAAGCTTCAAGATAGTTTTGTGTGCCAACAGCACAGAGTCACGTGCACATACGATTTCAGAGTCCGTGGTGCTTCCACTGCAAAACGTTGCGGACTTCGCGGATGTGGCAAAGATACGAGCAAAGAAAACAAGAAAATGACACTCACCTCCATCACTCGAGGGCGTATGCGTATTCGTCGGCGGTGTATGCGGCGCGAACGTCGCAAAAGGTGAAGGCGAGGGCGGAGACAACGAGTGCGCATGCGGAGAAGGCACGAGCGGGGGCACAGGCGCGCGGGTCGAGTGCTGTCAATCAGTGATGAGTGATAATCGCCAATCAAAAATCGATAACCAGGCAAGAACGTGATCGATAACGTTAATAAAAGCGTGTTAATGCCGATGGTTTCGTATCATATTTGTGATTGAGAACGGAACGTTCAAGTATCACGTGAGGAGAACGTGGAATGTCAAGATGACGAGGTACGAAAAAAAGGGGGGGAGGTATCCTCATCGATTTGCCACATATGGGCGCATCAAGTCATTGTACTGTGTTGTTTTGACCAGAAGCCAACCCCGTTCCAAAGAACGCCCGAGCCCAAAATAAAGAAGGCTAGAAGACTCACAAGACTAGGCAAACTCTGACTCCCCTGGGCATTCATCGCGTAATACATATTCTGGACCTCGTGTGACATATAATACGTGTCAGATTGTGGGTAGCGCTGAGATTCTTGGGACATGTTTGGAGTTTGGCCTTGGCCATGAACATGAACCTGAGACCGAGCATGTGCTTGCACATGAGCATGAGTTTGGGGATGCGTCTGGACGTGAGCGTGAAGCTGATTTTGTGCATGCGCATGGGTTTGCGACTGCATACGCTCCCGACTATGTGAGAATTGATCCTGAGCCTGGGGGAACTGCTGTGGCTGCGGAAATTGGGTCTGCTGAACCTGGAACTGCGTCTGAGTCGGAGGGAGCGAATTTTGACTAGGCTCTTGTCGCATCGTGTACTGCTGTTCCGCCTGCACTTCTTGAAATTGTCCTTGCGCAATTAATTGGGATGTGCGCTGGGCAGCCAGGGCCTGGGCAGTGGGCTGCTGAGAGACTTGGGATTCAGCCTGGTGATGCTGTGGGGACGGTTGCGAGGATTGGGGCTGAATCACGGAGGCGTCGGCCTGAGGTGCCTGTGAGTATTGATGTCGCTGGGAGGGGTACATCTCTTATAAGAAACTTTGAAGAACGGAAAAGAAGACAAGAACAAAGAAGAACAAGGGTCGATAAAATTCAGATAACGAAAGCCGCGAACTTCGGCGAAGTATAAGGTGAAGCATGCACACCAACTATCAGGTAAGAGGGTATAGTTCCAGCGCTCACCTGGCTTTCCCCGCCACGCTGCATGTAGTACGCAGAAGCCTTGACACCACCACGTGCCGGACGCCGTGAGGCGGGAATAACAGGACGCTGTTGTGGTGGTTGGGGCTGTTGCTGCTGGTGAGGTTGTCTCTGTGCTTGCTGAGGGAAAGGATACTGGTTCGTGCTCGAGCCTTCGAAAGTATAAGGCTGCTGATACATTTGTTGCTGCTGAATTTGTTCGGGGAAGTATTCTCCCCCTTGAAGCCCTGTGCCTGCATACTGAGGATTCCAGACACTCACAGGTTGTTGGCCATCGAAGCCCGTGGCATGGGCTGGGTCGTAGAAGGAAACGCCCACCTGGGGCTCAGAATACCACTGTCGGACATCGGTAGTGACTGCGGCGGTGGCAGTAGTAGTAGCAGGGTGGAATGAATTGGGAAGGGAAGAAGAAGAAGAAATGGTATCTTGTAGCTGGTCATTCGGGATCTGGGCTAATGAGACAGGACAGATTGGAAGAGGAAATGTAATGAGTGGTTAAGCAAGAAGTAGATGAAGCTGGGATACGCACATCTGGAGGATGCGAGTGCATGATCGTCATCAACTGGTGTCCGGCGGTTCGCCATCAGTTCCTGAGGGGTTTGTCTAGATCAAGTGCAACGTTTTGCGTTCGTGAAGATGCGCTACGATGAGGATGCCGAGAATGCTTGTGCTGGACGGGCGTCAATGTGACTAAAATCCAGCCTGTATAGCCGACTAACCGTTCAAGGGGTTTTCCTTCCTGGTCGGACAAGCTAACCGACCTTTCCTTCAACTCCAAAGACGCGTAGTCGTGTCGAATGTTCAGTAGAAACGTTGCACAACATGCATATCGTGTGCAGAAGGTTAGAAGGAGGACGACAACGCTGCCGACAAAAAGAAATCGAGGCCAATCCTAAACGCATGGCAGGTCCATATTTAACCCGAACCGTTAATGGCACAGGGTATAATGCCCTCCTCACGTGACAAATCCTAATTTGATTCCGGGGACTTCGGGAAACAACTTTATGTTTGCCTTACCGGATTCTCCCTCTACTCTTCAGCTCGGCGTCGGTGTGCTTTAAACTGCGTCATTCATCACAGCCTCCGGTGCAGCCTCCTCTCATGAATCTGTGCAAAAAACATACGTAGATGTGTATGTCTTGCACCGCCCTTTTATGCGTCATCCACCAACAAGAGCTCGTGTGTAGCCGGATTTCCAACACATTGAAATCGAGCCTCGTATCCGTCACTAAGGTATTGCTAAGCATACCGTGTTGTTCAAATCTGACCACAGTCCCGTGCATTTATACTAGCTTCGCGAGCTATGATTGGTCTATCCAGTCAAATGATGCACATGCACGTGTCCTTCTTTCCTTCTTAACGCAACAGGATGAAAATTTATTGTTGGTATCGCATGATTCACGATGTCGCTTTATTACAATAATCCTAACATTTGAACTCATCTTCTTGTTCGAGTAGCGGTGCTGTTTCCAAGGTGCTTTAAAGCTTTAAAAGTACTAAGGCCTTGATCCACGTTCATCCCCACCCCTGACGCGCCCATCAACTCCACTTGATACCACTCTCTTTACATCGTTCTGCTCTCTATTTTCAGCTCGCCTGATATTCGCATCTTCAAGTGTTCCTCCTTCTCCCTCAGCTCACGTGAAACTTTCAATCTCGCCAACTCACACTTAGTACGACATCCCGTTGGTTCTGCGGTTTCCCGCATTGACATCACTTCGGCTGCTCGAGCCCGCTCGTCCGCATAACGAGTACTTTGAGACGAGGCCTCCTCGCTCCTGCCGCACAACCTACAACCTCATCAAGAGTCTTTCCATAGTACTAGTACTGCGCGTCACCTCTTTTGTTGACCACTGTACCTCACAACAATTGTTTATGCGTGTGCGTTCTACACCATCACGGATAAGCGGATCATGCCTGTTGGAATTTTATGCGCATCCATGGGAAATGTATACGTATTTTTCTATCCCTGAATTCTTCCATCTTGTCGGAGCTGTGGCGTTCTCCGTGGACATTACAATGAAATATTCGCGCGCATAGTTCTGTCCGTTCAGTGTCGTCGACATCACCAGTGCACTAGATCTTCTCCGGCTCTTTGACTAAGTACCACATCTCCATCACCCCTAACCCATCGCCACGCCTTAAGTACATCAGACACGGTGCATCATCCAATTGTTATGCACATGTCCTTGCTGAGGACGAATTGAAACAGGAACATGGAACTGAGAAATGCAGGAGAACGCTGCCATGCAAAGTTTTGCAGATGTGATGCCTCCATCGGGTATGTTCCCCCGTTAACCTCGGCTTAAAGTCCCTGAGCTCGGGTCATTTTAACACTGGCATTATTGTTGTCCCAACACACGGACGCCGCCAAGGATCGCATTTCAAGTGAACCCAGTGTAAAATAAAGGCAATGGGTGGTTTTAGGATAGAAAGATCGATTGTGTTCCTCCGTCTAAGGTCTACCTAACTACGTAGAGGATAACACGCAGCTAACATTAGATGAGAATAAACATATCACCGTGAAGAAATTGATTATAGGGGTCCTGGAGCAAGCGTAAGTGTGATGGACCATTCTGAGCGGTCGCTATCTTCATACCAAGCTTTGCTGCGTTGCATCGACGTGTAGCCGGGCGATTTTTAAGTGGGCTACCGATGGCGTGGGGAATTGTACGGCTCCAAGTTACGAATCGCTACAGCAGAATTATTCGAACGAAAAGATGAATAAGAAAATTTCTCCCTGGACATGACACACTACTTATACGTTAACAACTATGTGTGTGGATTGATCAGGTGTCTGCATCTTCTAATGATGAAATATGAACGTTAACTGACATGCCCGCACGGCGCATGACCAAGAGATATTATACAAAGAGCATTTCTGCCGAAGGTTCAAGGGCTATGCCATTGTGCCAACAAGCTGCGAGGCATCATTGGGTATCACCATCAGTAATCAGTACGACTGTTCCTTGTGGAAGTACCGAACGCTGAGTCGCAGCCAGTAGTAACCTTCTGCTCTGGGTCTCTGCGAGGCTGCAGTGCGAGAACATCCGAACATTGCGCCAACGAGGTGAGAATCCACCTAGCGAACGGCGTATGTAGAGTTCCGAAATATCCTAGACTCGGCGCTAACAGGAGTCCGCGCTGATAAAATAGAGAACGTAACCTTCAACCGGGGTGTTCTTTCAGAAGATATGACTTCCAAGAACAAGGGCATTACATAAAAGCAAATGAAAACGCCCGTAACCACTATCCAGTGAGCATTTGACCGAGAGACGCCTGATATGAAACGTGATTGGTGGCAGAAGGGGAAAAGTACATTCATCAACTTACCCCTTGAAGATCGCGTGCCTTCGTGGCCGATCAAAAGTGTCTCCTTCTCGATGTTTGTATAGTGGATACGTTTGTGTGGTTTCCCGTTGTGCAAGGTTGTTGGTTCAGACATCTGACCGAGCATCGCTACTTAATTGGGTAGTGAGACTTGAGGGAAAACTGGGAGAGTCGAGTGATCACACCACTGTATCACCAAGTTTCAACTGAGCTCGATGCACTATTTGCTGCAGGAGGACTCAATCTCGACCATGAGGAACTTCACACGAGCTCTGGAATTGATTGGGAAATGTACATGGTCACATACTAGCGGGCTTTGGCATGCATGAGCGTGGGCCCCTTGGGGTGAGGGTGGTGAGGCCTTGAGGAACGAAGAGGACGCGCTGGACACTACCCAACTGATAAGCCCTATCGCATGTTCGTCCAGCTTTGTGTAATTATAGGTCGTTGAAGGTCAATTCGGCGCACCTACACAAAATGTAGCTCAGAACGTTGCACACCATGTAGTGATAAATGAGGGTTGATTTTCACCGCAGGACTCACATTCAAATCAATCCTCCACTGAAGGATTCGTAGGTTCTTCCAATCCGGCAACGTCTCTTCTCAGCTCTTCGACCTCAATAGCTATCATGTCAACTGGCCCCTCATCCTCTCCCTCCTCTTCGCCCTCCTCTTCCTCATCCTCCTCCATATCATC
>Ga0153976_1000648_pt1 | contig 12253 bp, 19 predicted proteins | sample TSGA060MetaG_FD_104717 | JGI IMG/M metagenome (GOLD analysis project Ga0153976, IMG submission 104717) | Attine ant fungus gardens microbial communities from Georgia, USA - TSGA060 MetaG | ecosystem: Host-associated > Fungi > Mycelium > Unclassified | place: USA: Georgia, Yuchi Wildlife... | reverse complement strand
GGATCCCCCCAAAAAGCATCCCACTGAAACATCCAATGAGAAGTACGATGCCACCACGAGTTTCAGCGTAACCGCCTAGCGACGGAACCCGACGTGAATGAACAGCACGGGGAGAAATGATAGTCACAAGGCCCATAAGACTCAGAAAGGGATGCAAGAGATACAAGATATAAGACCCAGGTACAGGTAACGTCTGTGCTGTGCTGGAATGCAGACGAATTAAAAAGATGTTAGGCGACAATGCTGATGACATACTCATAGCGTAAGTCGTTTGGCGGAGGTGCGATCGCTTTCCAACGAACAGGATAAGGACGTCCCACGTCCTTAGGCTTCTTCCACCACCAACCATAGGCGATGCAGGTCAAAGCAGCCACAGCAAATGTATCGATTTCAAGGAGTGTAATTGGAAGGTTCTGTGCATAACGGGCGGCAAGCTGAATGACGAACCACACCAGCTGCAGAATGGCGATGCCTTTGGATAGCACATCACCTTTGCTTCGATCCTCTATGTCTGCGTTTGTAATGCCAGGCATGTCCACCAACCCATCACGAACAAAGCGCAGAAGTTCATCGGGTGTCAGAGTGGCTCGTGGCCTGCCATTGACGTAGAGCAGGAATCCACCCATCCAGGCAAAGAACCCGTGTGTGACTGTCCATCCTGTGTGACCATCGGTTGGACGTCAGTTACCATTGACCAAAGAGTCCAAGCATGCAGCCGACCTGTAAACTCGAGGTCTGCGGTTTGAAGAGCACTCAGACTAGAATCATTCCTTTCATCCAGTGGTAGAATTTCAGTCAGAAATGTGGCTGTATTCTCCTCTCCTATGCCCTGATGACCGGCACGTTGCATACCAAAGGCATCTTTGAAGTCTTTCGCAGCTTCACGAGCGCTAAAAAACTGCCGGGCAGCCCAAGTGATGATGAGTTCTGGAGCGATCATCGCCATGGCCATGATGAATAGACGGCGAGATGTAGTAGTAACTTTCCCCTCGTCCATACCGGGGATGTTCGGGTGGATTGCAGTCCATGTGCACGCAAATAAGGTCGCAGCGCAGCTCCAGATGATGTCCCACAAGGACCTGGTGTTATTACTGGATGAAGAGTTGATGGCATCGACCGTAGGACTCGTGGTTCCATTAAAGCTGGACAGCGATGCGCGTACAAACGGAATATATAACGAGACAGCGAAGTATAGGAAGACTATCATGATGATGAAGTTGAATACACATGTGTTCCAACGTGAAACAAAACTTCAGAGCTTCCTTTGACGGACAATGCGGTCAAATAGGCCCTGGAGAGATTTGCAGGAGTACTCGATGACTGCTAAAAGAGACGTGTTGGAATATTCGATCAGATGTACTCCACCGTGGGTGTTGACTCGTGTTATCTACTCACGACTCACGAGGCACCACTTGCAGTTGGATAGCCGAGTGTCGAGTTTGTAACCACATATGCATCTATGTAGTCAACCACCCACCCTCGGGCCAGTGGACTGTCATCAGGTACCACAGAACCTCTCCACCGCCAAGTCAAATTATTCTCTACCTTTCGCAGTGGCAAGCAATGACAAGCACCCACCTGTCCTCTTTCCACTCGATACTGAAACCCTCAACCTCAGACGACTACATCGGTGCGCGTTGGTCTCATGGCTCTTTTGCAGGTATGGGTGCGAGTCACAGTGTGGATAGTCACGACGGCCCACCCCCAAAAATGAACAAAGACCGTTTCGTCTCCTCTTCCTCCTTCGAGGGGACTCATAACGACAATGCCAATGATCTGACACCGTAGCATCCTCCACACAGCGCAACTTTCGACCTCCATGGGTACTCGACTGCGGCGCAGATAGAGCTCACAGGACAGCTTACTATCCAGCCTCTCCCTCCCAGCAGACTCGGCCCAGGACAAAGGAACTGCGTACAGCTCTCAAAGAATCTTGTGGCGACGCCGCGATGGTACACACAATTATGGATGGATACATCCAGATGACCAAGGACCACGAAGAGTGGTGTATATCGCAGCTGCAGCAGGAAAGGACGATGCAGATGGTGTGGAAGGAGAGCTTGCAAACTGTTGCGAGGGAGGGTGATGTGTCGGAGCGTGAGCTGCGCACCAGGTCGAGACGAGTCTTCATATACCCAAGCTATCAGAAACGGCACCGTAGGAACGTGTCCCGGGTTAGGCGAGGTCCTCGCAAGGTGGGATGACGCGCATGACATGAAGCGTTTTGTGATGTATGCTGCAAAGCTGGATAGTTTGTATTCGTAAAATGGGATCGGATGATACGCAGCAGGCGATTTGCTTTGAAGCTCGACAGTGTGAATTGTGCGCGCATATATAGCGAGAACGTCAGATATATTCTACATCAATATAAGCCTGTAGGAAGCACGATATGATAGTGGGGTGTGGTATGTGGAAATAATGAAAGATCCCACAGCACACTCGCGACTATCTCGTAGGGTAAGAAGACGATGTCTGAGGTCCAACTCAGGCTACAATGAAGATCCACCAGAACACGATCATCGAAATCAAACTCATTTCGATCTATCATCCTACATTCGAGAACAACCTGCATACGCAGTGGCCAGCATTGACCAAAAAAAGGACGAGGGATGTGGAAAGCAACCACGTCCAGCCACAAAACTGAGTGGATGCAACGCACCTAAATAAACATCTCCAAAAACGCTATAAACTCCCCTTATGTGCCAGCACCTCCTCATGCGTACTGGCGTGTGAGATCACCGCGGAAGAACATGAGGGCATCATATTAAGTCTGGATAGTCTGTTTCGATGAAGATGTGGTGAACCCTTGGAATTTGGTGTAACTAGCACGGGCAATGAGATCGAAGATGAGATATCGGGAGTTTGTGTTCATATTAGAAAACCTTCGGGGAGGAAAACACTTATGAGTAGGAGGCGGGGATGAGCGCTGCTTGTAAATGAAGGTGTTGGTTGTGGGTGAACGTTATTACAAACATACATATTTGAGATGTGGATGAACCCCATCATATAAAATTACGAAGGGGATAGGCTTTCTGGAACCTTGAGAGGAGCAAGGAGTGATTAAGGGGGCTGGAGTAAATTTCCGCCGAGGGTACACAGAAACATACCCTGGAAGTGATTTACGAGTTGGTAGGAACATGCCAGCAATCGTCATCCGAACTCCGACCTCTGAGCAAATCTACTCTGACTCTGAGATTCAACTCCAATTTGGCTTCAACGTTCAACAGTAGCTTTCGCTACCCACCTGCAAACAACTCAATACTTTGCAAAAGCTGTATACGACATGCAACCTCAAGACATTAGGGGGAAGATCGGGCGCTTTCGAATTCTCGTCGTAGGACGAGCAAATGCAGGCAAGACCACTCTTCTTCAGAGAGTTTGCAACACCACAGATAATCCTGAGGTCTTCGATGGTGCGGGGAACAAGGTCGATACCGCCTTCTGTGCAGCATCAGAATCACCTACTGATCAACCCGATCAGATCGATGCCGCCATTGTGAAATCATGTGTCTATGTATGTGCGCACACATGCTAGTGACCGATCCTGATATCTCTTGACTTCTACTAGCGCGGGCACCATGACATTGAGAATGAAGTCGTGTTCCGAAGCAACCCAGATTTCGTATTCCACGACTCGTGCGGATTCGAAGCCGGAGGTGAAGATGAATTCAAGAAGATGAAGGAATTCGTTTTAGAGCGTGCATCTACCCTGAAACTGAAAGAACGAATCCATGCTATATGGCAGGTCATCATCTTAGTACGGCTTTACTTGATGTTAATTTTTGTTGCAGGTATTGCATTCCGATGGACGAGTGCCACCGAGCGATTACGAAAGCTGAAGAAAGGTTCTTCTCAGAGTGCGACACAAGCAGCGGTACAATGATTACTATATATTGCATTCTCGACCGCGTGGCTGATAATGCATTTCTGCCAGTTCCTGTCATCGCAGTGTTCACAAAGTTTGATGCACTATGGGACAATGCATATGAACAACTCAAAGATTCCGGATTGTCACGGAGCGAGTCCTTGCGAGAGGCTCCAGAGTTTGCAAAAGCGATTTTTGCCAAGGCAAAGATTTGGGATCGACTGTGTGAAAATCAATACCCTCCCAAGGCCCATGTATATTTGGCTGGTGAGTCCACTCATTTCGTCTGAATGTCATATAATTGCAAGTGTTGTAGAAATGGAGAAAGACAATGCTGATTGTGGACCACTGCTGGAATGCACAGCTGGAGCCTTGGGTGAGGAGGCAATGCAGGCGCTACTGATATCAACACAGCAGACAAACTTGGCACTTTGTGTCAAGTATGCTGTTCAAAAGTACATTATTCATCTATTGGTTGCCTGACTTGTCTGACATGAACATTGCAGGACACTTGTCTTATATATCAACAAAGCACGGACCAGCACTGGCACATCATCATGGTGGCTTTCAAATGATATACGCATTGGCATGCAGCAAGCTATCTCAGTGTGGTTTCCTCATATGCAGGTGGTGAGCTGTGCAGCCTGATTTGCAACCTAGTGCTGACAAAAGTGTATTATGATAGTGACAAAGTTTGTCCTGGTATCACCATTTCTCATGATGTTCACATTATTGTGGTATTTGTGATTTAACAGTCTGTAAGTTCTCTCACGAGGCTGGAGCTGGAATGAAGCTGACAGTCTGGATGCTCTTGGCTTAACAGTTTGTAAGTTCTTTCATGGTGGCTGATGCTAGAATGAAACTGACAGTCTTGATGCTCTTTTTGACAGGCAGTAAGTGCTTTGATGGTAGGTGGAGCTGGATTGAAACTGACAGTCTTAATGCTCTTGGCTTGGCAGCATGTAAGTTCTCTGATGGTGGTTGGGGCTGGAAGGAAGCTGACAGTCTTGATGTTCTTGGCTTGATAGGATGTGAGTTCTCTGATGGTGGCTGGAGCTGGAATGAAGCTCATGGTCTTGATGCCCTTGGCTTGACAGAGAGTAAGTTCTCTGATGGTGGCCAGTGGAGCTGGATTGAAGCTGACAATCTTGATGGTCTTGGCTTGATAGTTTGTAAGTTCTCTCATGGTGGCTGGAGATGAATGAAGCTGAAAGTCTTGATGCTCATGGCTTGACAGGCAGTAAGTTCTTTCATGGTGGGTGGAGCTGGAATGAAACTGACAGTCTTGATGCTCTTGGCTTGACAGTTTGTAAGTTCTCTGATGGTGGCTGGAGCTGGATTGAAGGTGACAGTCTTGATGGTCTTGGCTTGACAGGATGTAAATTCTCTCATGGTTTTTGGAGCTGGAATGAAGCTGACAGTCTTGATACTCTTGCTTTGACAGTTTGTAAGTTCTCTGATGGTGGCTGGAGCTCAAATCATACTGATAGTCTTGATGGTCATGGCTTGATAGAATGTAGGTTCTCTGATGGTGGGTGGAGATACAATGAAACTGACAGTCTTGATGCTCTTGGCTGGGTAGGATGTAAGTTCTCTGATTGTGGGAGATGGAATGAAGCTGATGGTCTTCATGGTCTTGGCTTGACAGTTTGTAAGTTCTGTGATGGTGGCAGGAGATAGAATGAAGCTGATGGCCTTGATGGTCTTGGCATGACAGGATGTAAGTTCTTTGATGGTAACTGGAGCTGGAATGAAGCTGACAGTCTTGATACTCTTGGCTTGAAAGGTGGTAAGTTCTCTGATGGTGGGTGGAGCTGGAATGAAGCTAATAGTCTTGATGTTCTTGCCTTGACAGGAAGTAAGTTCTGTGATGGTGGCTGGAGCTGGAATAAAATTGACAGTCTTGATGCTCCTTGCTTGACAGGAAGTAAGTTATTTGATTATGTCTGTAGATGGAATGAAGCTGACAGTCTTGATGGTCTTGGCTTCACAGAGAGTAAGATGTCTGATGGTGGCTGGAGCTGAAATGAAGCTGATAGTCTTGATGCTCTTGCTTTATAGGCAGTAAGTTATTTGATGATGAGTGGAGCTAACAGTCTTGATGGTCTTGGCTTGACAGAGAGTAAGTTCTCTGATGGTAGCTGGAGCAGGAATGAGGCTGATGGTCTTCATGGTCTTGGCTTGATAGAGAGTAAGCTCTCTCATAATAAGTGGAGCTGGAATGAAGCTCACAGTCTTGACCTTATTGGCTTGACAGGCAGTAAGTTCTCTGATAGTTGGTGAAGCTAGAATGAAGCTAACAGTCTTGATGCTCTTGGCTTGATAGGATGTAAGTTCTTTGATGGTGGTGGAAGATGAAATGAAGCTGATAATCTTGATGCTCTTGGCTTCAAAGGCAGTAAGTTCTCTAATGGTGGCAAGAGCTAAAATAAAGCTAATAGTCTTGATGCTTTGGCTTGACAGGATGTAAGTTCTCTGGCTAGTAGTAGTGGGAGCTGGAATGAAGCTGATGGCCTTTATCCTCTTTACTTCATAGAATGTGAGTTATCTGATGGTGGATGGAGTTAGAATAAAGCTGACAATCAATCTTGATGGTCTTGGCTTAACAGGCAGTAAGTTTTCTCATGATAGCTGGAGCTGGATTGAAGCTAATAGTCTTGATGGTTTTGGCTTGACAGAGAGTAAGTTCTCTGCTGCTAGGTAGAGCTAGAACCAAGCTGATAGTTTTGATGGTCTTGGCGTGATAGTTTGTAAGTTCTTTCATGGTGGCTAGAGATGGAATGGAGCTGATAGTCTTGACACTCTTTTCTTGACAGGCAGTAAGTTCTTTGATGGTGACTGGAGCTAGAATGAGCCTGACAATTTTGATACTTTTGGTTTGACAGTTTGTAAGTTCTCTGGTGGTGACTGAAGCTGGAATAAAGCTGACAGTCTTGGTACTTTTGGCTTGATAGGATGTAAGTTTTCTTATAGTAGTAGGAGCTGAAATGAAGCTGACAGTCTTGATACTCTTGGCTTGATAGGATGTAAGTTCTCTGATGGTGATTGGAGTTGGAATGAAGCTAATAGTCTTGATGCTCTTGGCTTCATAGGCAGTAAGTTCTCTTGTAGTGGGTGGAGCAGAAATGAAGCTAATAGTGTTGATAATCTTGGCTTGATAGAGAGTAAGTTCTCTGATAATGGGTGATGCTGGAATCAACCTAATAGTATTGATGCTCTTTTCTTGAAAGGCAGTAAGTTCTTTGATGGTGACTAGATAGTAGAGCTGCAATGAAGCTAACTGTCTTGATAATCTTGGCTTGACAGAGAGTAAGCTCTCCAATGGTGGCTAGAGCTGGAATGAAGCTGATAGTCTTGATGGTCTTGGCTTGTTAGTTTGTAAGTTCTCTGATAGCCCATGTAGCTGAAAATAAGCTGACAGTTGTGATGGTCTTGACTTAACATGCTTAACAGTTGGTGAGTTTTTAGATGGTGGGTGCAGTTGGAATTAAGCTGATAGTTTTGATGCTCTTGGCTTATTAGTTTGTAAGTTCTCTCATGGTAGCTGGCACTAGAATGAAGTTGACAATCTTGATGGTCTTGGCTTAACAGTTTGTAAGTTCTCCAATACTATAGTAGGTGAAGCTGGAATAAAGCTAATAGTTTTGATGCTCTTGGGTTCATAGAGAGTAAGTTCTCTAATAATGGGGTGGAGCTGGAATAAAGCTAACAGTATTGATGTTCTTGGCTTGATAGGAAGTAAGTTCTATGATGGTGGCTTGAGCTAGTGTGAAGCTGACAGTCTTGATGCTCGTGGCTTCATAGGCAGTAAGTTCTCTATTGATAGCTGAAGCTGAGGTGAAGTTTGAATGATATTGGCTTGACAGAGAGTGAGTTCTATAATGATGGCTGCAGCTAGAAGAAAGCTGACAGTCTTGATACTCTTTGCTTTAAGGCAGTAAGTTCTCTAATAATAGCTGTGGCTGAAATAGAGCTGATAGTCTTGATGATCTTGGCTTGATAGCATGTAAGTTATCTAATGATGATTGATACTACTAGAATGAAGCTGATAGTCTTGATGGTCTTGACTTAACAGTTTGTAAGTTTTGTCATGGTAGCTGGAGATGAAATGAAACTCACCCTTTTGATCTTCTTGGCTTGACAGTTGGTAAATTCTATCATGGTGGCTAGAGATAAAATGAAGCTGACAGTCTTGATGTTCTTGGCTTGATAGAAAGTAAGTTCTCTAATGGTGGCTAAAGCTAGAATGAATCTGACAGTCTTGATGTTCTTATGACACTCTTGCCTTGGCAGAATGTATGTTAGGCTTACAGCTCATTTTTTCCTAGCATGCACTTAAAGCTAATATATCCTTGGTTGAATAAACTTTGTGGCAGTTGGTTGAGTTCTGTCTTTTCATTATAGGAGGTTATTCTGATTTTAATTTTTTTTATGCTTTAAAAGGATGTAAGTCACCACATTCATCTTATGTTAATGACTTTCCATTATTATGATTACTGTTTTCCATATAGCCTGTAAGTTCATTATTGATGATGGAATCTTTATTGTCTGACACCTAAACATAATTATAGGATAATGTATGTTTCTGAATAATTTTCATTATCTTATTCTAATCTTGGCCTATAATGATCAACTGGTACATAGCTTGTTAGTTTTTTGACTTGCTTTTTATGCTACTGTTACTGATATTAACTTTAGTTGGTGTGCCTCTCCTTTTTACTCTATTATCTATGATACTCACATTTACATAACTACTTTCTTAAGAATGTAAGTTATCCTGAGGTCTGCATGTGTACCTTTATTTACATTAATGTTTAGGCTAATGAAGTTGGAAACTTACTTGCAACACAAACTGCTTCTCTCACTTCAGTATGTTCTCATTTTGATTACATTAAGATGTAGACTGTTGAACATGTTTCATAGCCACAATTGCTGCCATTTCATAACCTTACACAGACCCTACGACTTGGCATTAGTGATACTCTTCATTTTTGTGCTTATCATGTTATTAACAGAAACCTACTAGCCCTGATCATTATTCTTGAACATTCCTTCTTTTTGTTACAGGAGGGCAAACAGAAGCCAGAAAATATCTTGAAGGTTACTGCTACTAAGTATAGGACATCTCAGACTCAAACAGCTGTGGAAGAGGCTGTAAAAGATGTTCTTCATCAGGATAATGGGGATGATGAAAAGTTGGGTAATATGGTGGAAGCTATTATTTTGTGCAACCGCATGTGTGAGTGTCATTTGCCTTAGTGGTCAATGTTGTATTTATGGGTTCCTTTTTAGCAAAGGTCTCACTGGCAGGAGAAAGGATGTAAGAGAGTTGTAGTGTAGATGTGAGAGAACCTATTGTGTTAGACCATAGTCAACTTTATACATCTATGATGGCAGCCAATATTATTGTGGATGTTGGACAAAGATAAAGAGTGATGTTGCTCTTTTGAGCTTTAGTGTGCCATTGTTATAGAGCATCCTTTATTAGAAACCTCTAACTTAGTATTATACTAGCCTGACACCATAGACACCATAGGTATTTGTGAAAGATGCCTCTTATATAGAGAACTCTATAGTTCCCTTTTACAATTATAGTATAGTGCTTTTTCAGTTTGTCTTTTTTCTTTTTTTGCTGTCAGCAAAAACACAAAAAAGCGAAAATTCAAGTTATATTTTAAGTTACTACAGCACATATACACTACTAACTATAAAAGAGGCAAAAATATAGAGAGGAAGAGAAGCTAGAAAAAGAGCATCAGAGAGGGAAGGAGAAGAGAGAAGGGAAGACTTATCAAAGATGCCAGAATGCAAAAATTGTTAGGGGGGAGGAAAGACAGCTAGAAGAGGAAGATCATAGTATGCACCTCCTTGTTTTCTGAAATACAACTTGAACACCTGGTTCAAACTTGAGTGATCAAATATATTTATTAAACCTAAGATGAGTATTCTAGAGTGTCAAAACAAGAATTAGTCACCACTGGGAGATGTGAGTGTTAGTGACACAGGAGTGCTGAGGACATTTTGTCTCAAATGATCTCCTGAACTAGCATGTCTACAAATAAACTTGAAGAATCTCACTGTATCAGATTCACAATAGATATCTATAATGACAATTACCAAATCCTGACAGTCAAGTTGTGACCAAGTAGTGATTTGAGAAAATTAACATTTTTATGAAGTAGGAAATAGAACAATAAGGATGAAATAAGGAAGTTAAAGGGACATTTAAGGAAACCACTGTTTTCCTGATGCTAGAGAAGGAATCCACCCATTCTGTATAGCCATTAGCTACTCTGACTGAGTGGTGCCTTGACATGTAACCAACCTGTAAACTTGGGGTCTACAACCTAGGAAACTTTCAAACACTTGGACTAAGGCTAGGACTATTCCTTGCATTTGACAGTAGAATTTCAGTGAGCAATGTGGCTGCACTCTCCTCCTCTTCCTCCTCCTCCTTCTCATCCCCTCCTATATTCTGATGATGATGATGATCATGGACCTGGGTAAGTTGTGGACCAAGGGTATTATTGAAGTCTTTTGCAGCCTCATGTGCACTAAAAAACTGCTGTGCAGCCCCAAGTGATGATTAGTTCTGGGGTAGCCAGTGTCATGGCCATAATCAATAAACAACAAAATGTTATGACTACTATCACCTCATCCATACCTGGAATATGCGGATGACAATCCACATGCACGCAAATAAGGTCGCGGCATAGCTCCATATAATGTCTCACAAGGTCCTGCAGTCATTGCATGATAGACAGTCGATGACAATAAGTGTAGTGACAGAGGTACCATTGAGACTCAGCTGCAAGGCACGGACAGATGTAAGATATGCCAGGACAACCCATACTCGGGGGGTAATAGTGAGGTTGAGTCTGCCTCTGTTCATTTTTGGATGCGTACTTAATGTAAGCGCTGCCACAGATGCGAACCGATTGTACATTGACTTACCCACATAGGTTCTGGGATTGATGGATTGTCATTGGTCAAGGGGTGCAAACTCTGTCAGAACAATGCGTCAGAAGCGAGAACGTATTCACCAGTTATCGTAAGTATCATAATCGATGTGTGTCGTAGATAAATAATTGGATTAAATCATGACATATGCGGCACAGTGTCATGATTTGCCGTGAGGTGTACACCGATGCACAAGGACGGAGCAAATTCAGTGTAAAACCTAAACGCCAGGTAGTGCCTTGTTGGCACGTCTGCTGCAGCCGAGTGTCTAGTGACTCTCGCCCCATGATGATCGATGATAAATGGAACTGCAGCGGCTAGCTAGAACTGTTGCTTCAAAAAGAGATATTAACCATTTGTTTCAGGGGTGAATATGCGATGACTATACGAATCAATTATAAGAGATCCAGTTCCATGATAGAAACTTCCTTCTATTCGTGACGTCGGTACGTACGGTATGGCCTGGAAACTGTGGCTCAGTTCAATTTCAAGTATAGCAAAGGTTATAGCAACTTTGCCACCATCCACGCCCGGAATATATGGGAGAATTGTGCATGCAAATAAGGCCGGGTTCTCATGGATGAACAATCGTTGATGTCCGTAGAACTTGAACAATGAAAACCGGCAATGGCCGAACGGCTGCTGCTCCTTCGGCTTAAGACCTCGGGGGTTGTTAACGTTGACTTCTGAGCTAGTTTCGCGCATGTTCGGGCTGTATGGACATGTCTCCATCATTTCACCTTGTATGGCTCACTGGACCCTCGATTTGCACTTGGAATTTCCGCTTAGTACCAGGCCTGTTGAACTCTTTGGATCCGCTTAATGTTATTGCTGTAAGGGCAGGGGATGTCGAACATGCCATCTTATTTGACCGAGGCGTATTTGACGTGCGGTCAACTTGCCTGCAGTAGTCTAAGCATTATACCCAGTCTGAATCGCAATCCCGTCCTTCTCCTATTTTCTTCCCGTTGCTCTTCCTCCTTCTGTTGGCGCTACCGTTGGCATTACTGCTGACCTGCCAACGATGCCAACTACCACATTTGCAAAGTTGCGGGCACTGCATGCACTCATAGGAGACGCCCTCGACGATATCCATCGCGTTTTTTCACAACAGTCCTCGCCACCTTCATCACAGTGTTCATCTCCAGCATACCCGACTTCTCCAGAGCCAACGTCGATGCCCCCAACACCCATGTCTTCCACCTTCAGCACCCAGGTATCTTCCTATGGCGCCCCGTTTTCACCCATGTTCGACCTCCAGCATGACTATCCTTCGTCAGCTCTTCCGTATCTACCGTCGTCACCTGCTGAGCAACTCGCTGCTCACCCAGATGCAAGTGCTGCAGCAACTAGGATCATTGCTGCAGCTGGTCAGATGACGAGCATCGTGCAGAAGCCGTTCTTGTTTTTATGTGATGCAACCATGGG
>Ga0153976_1000646_pt1 | contig 12266 bp, 8 predicted proteins | sample TSGA060MetaG_FD_104717 | JGI IMG/M metagenome (GOLD analysis project Ga0153976, IMG submission 104717) | Attine ant fungus gardens microbial communities from Georgia, USA - TSGA060 MetaG | ecosystem: Host-associated > Fungi > Mycelium > Unclassified | place: USA: Georgia, Yuchi Wildlife... | reverse complement strand
GATAATGCCTGGACAATGTAGCCAGTGATGAGCTACATAAGACTGAATAACAAAGAACTCACAGCTGTCGCAAACATGATATCGAATCAACGAGCTTGTCAATAATGTCACTCACTTCTACGTACAATCGTAGTTGAATGCAAATAACAGGTATTGATACAAAACTTTGTGCTCACTGCATCTGTAAACGAGACTGGGAAAGAAGTTACTGCATGCCGTCCAGTCAGAAGAAGTCACCACAGTGCATAAGAGGAGACAGACGGAGTAACGGAACACTGATCACGAAGGACATCTTGTTAATCCATTTTCGACTTTTTGGCGTTGAAAACATACAAGGATAATGGCACTCCAATATAGCGCACCTAGTAAATTTTAGTGATCCTCGCCAAATGTGGTTACAGCATCAGTTACGCACACTGATATATAGGACAGTCATGAGGGACCAGTGTTGCCGCTGCCCCGTTAGATTCATTATTCAGCAATCATTTTGATGGGCAACCCTGCTCAGTGCTCACCCAGATCAGTTCAAACTATAGAGTCGTCCTTAGTGACATGGCTGCTCTACTAAGCACACCAACCTACCTCTTGTCCGAGTGTGATTGCTGGAAAATACGAGGGATATCAACAATTCTCTCCGGAAACGTTATCTTACACACCCCAATCATATATCACCACGGCCAAGGATATAACTGCGAAACCACCGTCAACAATTGTCAAGTGCGATGTTTGCTCACCACGATTCACGAACCTACGAAATAACTATATTGCAGCGAAAAGCTGATGGCCGGCCACCAACTTGGATCATTTGAGACTAGAGTCATATTCAAGGAATGGTGTTAATGGGTGGAGAATTCAGTGGTCATAGAACCATGTCCGTGCTATGTAAATATATCACCATCCCGTGCTTATCTAGATCTACCACGAGGCAGGATCATTCAAACTACGATCAGGCTGCAGGCGATGCAAAGTCAGCGGTCCGCGGGTTTCATGCAGATAACGATATTGATACCATGAACTTGTTGGCGGAAAGGCGAAGAGTGGACTACGGAGTTTGAGGAACAGGGAAGCGATTACATAAAGTACATTAACAAAGTTTCGGGCGACGAGGAAAGCTGTGTTCAGGGTCAGCTTTCATCATATGATAGATCATATCAGTTACTGATCACATCATTGTTGTATGCTACTTAGGAACGCCCAATACCCAACCCTTTTTGCCATGAAGCTTCTCAGCGAATAAATTGCCGAAAACTCGAGGTTGGCCAACCAGTAGTCTGCCACTCGAACAGTGTGACTTTCACCTGTCGGAGGACATGGTCAAATTATATCTCTCCGACATCCACTAAAAGCACTTAATATTGACTAAGTTCGAGTCTCACTCTGTGAATGGAAATGCCTCTTTACAAAATCTAGTCGACGAGGAAGACCGTGATTAAAGCATAATCTACTGGCCGGTTAAAAATATATCCTGTGTAAAAGCGAAGGTGAGGGAGTGTGCTGATTCTCCGGAGACTGGATTTTTTTCAAGGTTGAGCGGCCGCCTTAATACTGCGGCGGCTGGGCATCTCAGGAAGCTCCTGGTATGATTCCGTATCCTACCTCTCCCTTTGGACGTGCTCATTTCGATCCAGCCTGCGTTTATACCTGACGTTGACATTCTGTCATTGGCAACTTGCATTCATGCAGATGCAATTGGACCGCAGTCTCACTCATGGCCCCTCCGCACAATGGTCTAGATACGCCTCGAGTCTGACCGAAGTCTATGCTAGACTCCCTGTGCTATTTGCGCACCTTCTCGAAACGAAAAGACCGCCGCTTCTCCACACCTTCTGGATATACACGAAATGCGCACCTGGGTTACGTTTCTACCTGGCAACCTCATACATGGACGTTCGTAGGCACATAGCGCCGTGCAGCATCCCTGGCTGCAGGCGAAGGTAGACTCGGGTATATAAACGATACGTTACTGTGATACCTTGTGTATGGGACATTCCTGGCTTGAAACTAGTATCATGTGGCTCCAGCGCTCGACGAAGGAGTCTATTGGCGTTGATACCTCGCGAGTACAACATTCCCGGTGCCGCCAGTTGAAAGTGGAACAATGGACTCGGTGGCAACCGTGGCATGCCTTGATGAGCGGGAAAAGATAACGATATTCAAATTACGATCTCACCTCGCAAAGTAAAATACGTGAGTCTGCATCAATAGTTCCATCGAGAGACCCGCTGGCAATATAGCCTCCACAGGGAGACCACGAGAGCAACACCACAGCGCTTTCAGCAGTCGCCCAAACACCTTTAATCTCTCCATCTGTGTCCCAAAGTTGCTGAACGCTCCCGTGAATCATTCCGGCAAGCTATTGTCTTTCCATTTGGTGAAAGCACCAGTGGATTTATGCTTCCGCTGTCGCCTTGCCATGGCTCCCCGACAACGCGTCCCGTGTCTCATCTCCACTTGCGCATCGTACCACCATATTGAACTGCTCACAATGTGAACGTTGTCGTGCAAGAAGACGAAACTCTAAATATGGTCTTCGTGACCTTCGAATTTATAATTCAGAATTGGTCTATTCGATTCTGGAGTTGAAGCTTCCTTGAGGCTAGACATTGTAGAGGATTCAGAAGTCATTGAAGGCATGGCACGTCTGGTTTCAATGAGCTAGTTGCTGGTAGATGTCCATCTGCCGAAAACGACACGCAGATCACTTGTATTCCATGCTGGAGGGAGGGGCGAGCAGATGGGCTGAGCGTTCTCGACCAGCCAGGATATATATGGCCATTGGGAGAGATTGCAACACCACAGACAATATTGGTATGCCTGGTCGATGTTGCGATTGCTGCCAAGTGGTCGATGAACTCGATGAACGTTTGAAGTTTGAACGGCGGAGTTCATTATCAGACAATGAGAGAAAAAAGCATTTCAAACTCCGCCTGAAGGGCCATTTCCTACACGTCCTGTTTGATGTGTCTGAGCAGCTTTTCCTTGCTCGATCTCGGAGTAGATGGTGAATCTTGATGCTTGATGACCTGTCTAAAACGTATTCAGGATCTTTCCAAGCAACAAGTGCCAAGTATTGGCACACGACTTCGGCGGATCTACGTGCAAGAAGGTGTAAAAGCTGTTTTTGCGGGCGTCATACCGAGAACGATCTGGATATCAGCTGGAGGATCTTCCTCGGTTTATATGGATGGGCTGTCCATGGAATGAGCGCTTGAGCGATTGATTAGTTTCTGCACCTTGTCATCAGTTATTCACCACATTGTTGTTTACAGCGTCTTCCTGCGGCGTGGCGACTGAGGACAGTGGACCCAACTCTGCTGTTTTATGCTACTTAGAATTCCCAATACCCAAAGCTCCTGAGTGAAGAAATTTCAGGTAGACCAACCAGTAGTCTGCCACTCGAAAAGAGTAACTTTCTCCTCTCAGAGGACACGGTCAAATTATATCTTTCCTTCATCCACCAAATGCATTTAATGGCCAAGTTTGAATACGCGACTCTCACTCTGCTAACGGAAATGCCTCTACAAAATCTCGTCGACAACGAGGAAAACCGTGATTAGAGCATAATCTACTGACCGGACACAACATACACCCTCTGTAAAAGCGAAGGTGGAGGGAGTGTGCTGATTCTCCGGAGCTCGGTTTCGGTCAAGAATACTGCGGCGGCTGGGCTTTTTACCTACCTCAGGAAGCCCCAGGTATGATTCCATATCCTACTTCTCCCTTCGGACGCGCTCATTTCTATCCAGCCCGCATTTATACCTGACGTTGACATTCTATCATTGACAACTTGCATTCATGCAAATGCAATTGAAATCATACATTGACCGCAGTCTCATTCATGGCCCATCCGCACAATGGTCTAGATACACCTTGACCAAAGTCCATGCTGGATTTCCTGCGCTGTTCACGTACCTTCCAGAGTCGAGAAGACCGCCACTTCTCCACGTCTTCAGCATGTACACAAAGTGCGCCCCTGAGTTACACTTCTACCTGGCAACCTTATACACGGACGTTTGTAGGCACATGGCGCCGTGCGGCATCCCTGGCTGCAGGCGAATGTAGCCTCTCCCTCCTCGAGCGCAACAGGCACCATCCATCCTACCCCCGGAACGAGAGAGATGATAATGGTGAATGCAACCAACCAGGCTATCGGACGCCAGGTGTGCGGGAGGTCAAAGGATCCCGTGCGCGGTCCAGGCTTTCAGCCTGTTGTTGTTGACCTAATGGACTCGGATATATAAATGATACGTTGCTGTGATACCTTGTGTATGGAACATTCCTGGCTTGAAACCAGCATCATGTGGAGAAGACTACCCCCATCGCTCGACAAAGCAATCCAATGCCGTTGGTATCTCACGAATACAACATTTCCAGTGCCGCTAGTTGAAAGTGGAAAAATGGACTCGGTGGCATGCCTTAAGCGTCAATGGATTGTCGCTCATCCCAAGTCTAGCAATTTCAAAAACGTGCAGAAGGGTCAGAACATCGAAGATAGCTTGGGATGAAACTAATGATAAGTTATCATCAATGATGATGATGATGATGATGATGATGTACATAGAATGGAAGACCGAAACCAAACAAAATTCATGTGTTCCCCATAGGGTACCCAACGAGCGTGAACAACGCGAGCATCTTCCACACTACACGTCACCACCAGTTGAAACATGTGCGCCCTCCTGGAAAGCAATTGTAGTCATGGCAGTTCCCTCGTCGGAGTTGGTCACGAGTTTAGCCTGATAGTCTCGAATGCTAAGGATGAGCCGTGGTCCCAGCACAAACGTCTGCACGGCTTGGACAATTGGCATAGTATCAGAAAGGATCTGAGAGCCAATCGAATTTGAGTTCTATAAAAATGATGAGAAATGGTCAGATGCAGACGAGTCAGCCATTGGTGGCATACCAAAATTTCCGGAGAGAAATCGATGAGGTGAAGGCAAGAAACAACAAGAAAACTAGCATGCCACCAGTGTGAGTGGGAAAAGATAACGATATTTAAATTACGACCTCACCTCGCGAAGTAAAATATGTGAGTCTGGATCAATATCGTAAAACAATCCCCAACTGCCCATCCTGTTGATGTTTGTTGCAATTGACGGAAGTGTTTGATAGCAATCCAGACCGCAAGAGACAGTACAAGGGTCTCCCATGCAGTGCCCAGTATCCAGCTGATGTCAACCAGAAGTACTTCGATTCCATCGAGCTCGTAAGCACACATACGGATGCCAGACAGGACGAGTTCCTCTGATATTCAATTCATAAACCTGATGCACTTGAGTCTTTACTCTATAACTGAAGCTCACCCCCGAACAAAAGCTTGCTCCGCATTGCAGTCAGCACTCCACAGGTGATCTGGATAACCAGGAAAATTACAGAGAGAAAGACGAGCATCTTTCTGGATCGCTGATACATGGCATGTAACCGGGTGATCATTATAACTTGTGTGTTGTTCCAGTGAAGTCAATAACACTGAAATACCGCGACTGAGTAGCTCACCACTCAGCATGGCATTTACGACGAAGGATGACCAGTCCAATATATACTGGGCGACAATGCCTGGAAAACATAGCTATTGATGAATTATACAAGACTGAATAACAATGAACTCACAGCTGTCACAGACGTCATATCGAATCAAGTTTCAACGAGCTTGCCAATAATTTCACTCACTCCTACGTAAAATAGTAGTTGGATGCAAATGACGGGCATCGATACAAAGCATTGTACTCACTGCATCTGTAACCGAGACTGGCAAAGAGCTTACTGCATGCCGGCTACCCAGTCAGAAAGAATCACCACAGTGAATAAGAGGAGACAGACGGAGCCAAGGAACACTGATCACGAAGGACTTCTTATTAACCCATTTTCGACTTTTTGTCCTTGAAAACATACATCATTAATGGCGCTCCAATATAGCGCACCTAGTACATTTTAGTAATCCTCGCCACATGTGCTTACAGAACCAATTACGCACACCGAGATATAGGACAGTCATAAGGGACCAGCGTTGCCGCTGCCCCAAATTAGATTCATTATCCAGCAATCATTATCATAGGCAACTTTGCTCACCCAGATCAGTTCAAACTGTAGAACCATTCTTAGTGAGATTGCTGCTCGACTAAACACATCAACCTACCTCTTGTCCGAGTGTGATTGCTGGAAAATACGAGGGATATCAATCATTCTCTCCATGACATTATCTTACACACCCCAATCATATATCACCACAGTGAAGGATGCAACTACGAAACCACCGTCAAACATTGCCAAGTACGATGTTTCTAAGTCCACGAACCTAGGCAACAACTCAATTGATGCATGTAGCTGATGAACGGCCACCAACTTGGATCATTTGAGACTAGAGTCATATTCAAGGAACGATGTTAGCGGGTGGAGAACTCGGTGGTCATAGAACCATGTTCGAGCTATGTAAATATATGACCATCCAGTGCTTATCTGGATATACCACGGGGCAGGATCAATCAAACTAGAAGCCCACATCGATTGAAAGATAATCATACGAGATGCATCAGGCGATGCAGTGAATGAAATGTTGATGAATATACCGTATACACAATTGATGTATCACTGTATTTCAATGATGCAGACACTGGGCTCGATGGATGGTGTCAACCGAAGTCAGCGGTCTGCGGTTTGCATGAAGGTCATGACATTGACACCCTGAACTTGTTGGCAGAAAGGGGAAGGGTGAACTACAAAGTTAATCCGCCGTCACCCCTCACAGGACGTACTCGTACAATTACGCGCGCTCTACTGTCAGCTATGCAAGATCCGTTTACGGTCGACGTCGACCTGTTTCTCAACGAAGTGTGTACATCATTATGTGAGTGCAGAACCTATGGAAGACGCTTTTTTCAGTGATCAATACATATAAGGGTATGCTTTTTGCCACTGTGCTCTGCTCGGACAGATCTGTTGGCAAATCCGTGCGGCATCCCTGGGCCACGGGGTCCAACCCATCAACTTGAGGCTCGTCGTCTTCACCCAGCAGGCGGTCTTCATTTCCGGCTGGCCAATCAGCCCTGGATAGATGCCCTAATCTCTTGTTATTGTCGATAGGCGGTGCTGGTGAACTCCAATTGTTGGTCGCTATCATATGTAATTTAAAGCCATTTCGGGTTGCTTCTTTGGTGGTTTCTGGGGAGGGATTTTGATTGTCGATTTTCTTGGAACGCTTCCTTTCACTCCCGTCATGCATCATGGATTATATAGATGTGTGATGCGTGGTAGTAAGTAAAAAGAGTCTGGGTTGAAGTGGGTTCAGTGATTTCCTTTTGGTCGCGCGCGCAACGAAAATGGTACGATTCCAATATTAGTTTTGCACTGTGATTACATAAAAAAAGATTTCGGGAAGCGCGTAGAGTTACTGAGGAAAGCTGTGTTTTCAAGGTCACCGGTCCCGGTGACGTCAGCTGTGATCAAGGGTGCAATCCGGCCGTGAAGCCGACGCACCCCATAATCTAACCAATAGTGAGCAGATTGCACTCATAGCTGTAAGCTCCACATTGCGACTGATTTTACGACATGGCATGGTGGCGTTTTATTTTGGTTAAATTTCCTGGTTCACTCAGATCACGGGTGGGTGCTGACCTTTTTTACAAATAACTATAAGCCCACCACCGGTTTGCTAGTTGATGAGTATCCAATATTCTCCTCATTGGTCACAAACACGGACAGAAATTGATACACCGCAGGGAGCCTTACCATAAAGAATTCATAGATGATTTCTACAACCGCTCTACCTTTTGAGGGACCTTCCATTCCCCTCCACTAGTCGTGGAAAGGGAAGGACGGAAGAATAGAGGCACTAGCGCTATCAATATATCTCGACAGAAAACCCTTATATGCACACGAGGCTGCTGTGTGTGCATAGCGTGAGGGACTGCAGCAGCACTGACAACACCGCTTGATGTCCTCAAGACACGCGTCATACTTGATCTTAGAGTGGGTCCCTGCTGTGAATCTTGATGCCCTGTCTAACACGCATTCAGGATCCTTCCAAGCAGTAAGTGCCAAGTATTGACGATTTCGGCGGATCCACGTGCAAGAAGGTGTAAAGGATCTTTTTGCCGCCGTCATATCGAGAATGATGTGGATATCAGCTGGAGGAGCCGTGAGTGGTCCGGGCTTTTAGCTTGTTATTGTTGACCGCCGCTTCTTCACGTCTTCTGCATTCACCGATAATGATGATGTACATAGACTGAAAGACCGTATAGCAAGCAATAAATAAGTATGACGACGAACGAAACCAAACAAAATTCATGTGTTACGCATAGGGTACCCAACGAGTGTGAACAATGCGAGCATCTCCCACACTACACGCCGCCGCCAGTTGAAACTTGTACGCGCTCATGGAAAGCAATTGTAGTCATGGCAGTCCCCTCGTCGGAGTTGGTCACGAGTTTAGCCTGATAGTCTCGGATGCTAAGGATGAGGCGTGGTCCCAGGACAAACATCTGCATAACTTGGGCAATTGGAATAAGATCAGCAAATATTTCAGCGCCAATCGAAGTTGAGCTCTATGAAATCAATGAGAAATGGTCGGATGTAGACGAGTCGATCATAGGTGGCATACCGAGATCTTCGGGGACAAATTGAGGAGGTTAAAGCAAGAAACAATAAAAAAACTAGTGTGCCACGAGTGTGAGGGGCAAAAGATAACGATATTCAAATTACGACCTCACCTCGCGAAGTAAAGTACGTGAGTCTCCATCAATATCGTAAAACAATCCTGAACTGCCCATCCTGTTGATGTTGGTTGCAGTTCACGGAAGTGTTTGATAGCAATCCAGACTGCAAGAGACAGTGCAAGGGTCTCCCATGCAGAGCCCAATATCCAAGTGATTTCGTGCAGAAATAGGGCATTTCCCTCGATCCCGAAAGCGCACATATGGATGCCAGATAGGTCAAGCTCCTCTGATATTCATATCATAAGCCTGACGCACTCAAGTCTTTGCTCTATAACTGAAGCTCACCCACGAGCATAAGCCTGTCCTTCATTGCAGCCATTACTCCAGAGGTGATCTGGAGAACCAGGAAGATTACAGAAAGGAAGACGGCATCATTCTAGATCGGTGATACATGGCATGTAACCGCGTGATCATTATAACTTGTGTGTTGTTCCAGTCAAGTCAATAATACTGAGATACTGCAACTGAGTAGCTCACCACCCAGCATGGCATTTACGACAATGGATGACCAGTTCGTTATAGAAATGGTGATAGTGCCTGCAAAACGTAGCTAGTAATGAGCTACATAAGACTGAATGACAATGAACTCACAGCTGTCGCAGACGTCATATCGAATCAACAAGCTTGTCAATAATTTCACTCACTCCTGCGTAAAATAGTAGTTGAATGCTAACGACAGGCATTCATACAAAAATTTGTACTTACTGATTGTGTAAACGACACTGGCAAAGTAGTTACTGCATGCCAGCCAGCCAGTCAGAAGAAATCACCACAGTGCATAAGAGGAGACAGACGGAGCAACGGAGCACTGATCACGAAGGACTTCTTATTAGTCCATTTTCGACTTTTTGGTGTTGAAAACATACATGGTTAATGGCATTCCAATATAGCGCACCTAGTATATGTTAGTGATCTTCCTCAAATGTGCTTACAGCATCAGTTACGCACACTGACATATAGGACAGTAATGAGGGACCAGCGTCGCCGCTGCCCCGAATTAGATTGATTATCCAGCAATCCCTGTGATGGGAAACTTTGCTCACCCAGATCAGTTCAAACTATAGAACCATTCTTAGTGAAATGGCTGCTCTACTAAACGCATGAACCCTACCTCTTGTCCGAGTGTCATTGCTGGAGAATACAAGGGATATCAATAATTCTCTCTAGAAACATTATCTTGCGCACCCCAATCATATATCAACACAGCCAAGGATGCAACTACGAAACCACCGTCAAAGATTGTCAAGTGCGATGTTTGCTCTCCACGAACCTATGCAATAGCTATATTGACGCGAAGCGCTGATAAATGGCCACCAACTTGGATCACTTGAGACTAGACTCATATTCAAGTAATGGTGTTAGCGGGTGGAGAATTCGATGGGCATTGAACCATGTTCGAGCTATGTAAATATATCACCATACCGTACTAGATATAGCATGAAACAGGATCAATCAAACTATAAGCGCATATCAATTGAAACATAAACATGCGAGTTACATCAGGCAATGGTGTGAATGAAGGTGTTGATGAATATATAGTATACCCGATTGATGTATCACTGGGTTTCAGTCATACAGCTACTGAGAATGGATGGTGCCCACCGAAGTCAGCGGTCTACGGATTTCATCTAGATAATGACATTGGAACCCTGGACTTGCTGGCGAAAAGGAGAAGAGTGAACTACAAAGTTCGACTCAGAACTTCAGGGAAGCGATTATGTAAGGTAAATTCAAAAAGGTTTCGGGATTATTGTAAGGATAAATTAAAAAAGATCTCGGGAAGCGCATAGAGTTACTGAAGAAGGCTGTGTTTTCATTCGAATTCTATTCCGATGCATTACGAATGTATGACACCATACGAAAGTTACCAATAAAACACGCTGCCAACTGAGACTTGGATGTGATGCAGTTCCGAGTACAGGTGCAATCCGTGAAGCCGACGCACCCCACAATCTAACCGATAGTGAGTAGATTGCACAGCTGCAAGCTTCACATTGCGACTGATTTTACGATATGGCATCGTGGTATTTTATTTTATTTAGAATTCCTGATTCACTCAGATCATGGGTGGGTACTGACCTTTTTTTACAAATCGTTATAAGCCCACCACCGGTTTGCTAGATGGTGAGAATCTAATATTCTCCTCATTGGTCACGGACACGGACAGAAATTGATACACCGCAGGGAGCCTTACCATAGAGAATTCATAGATGACTTCTACAACTGCTCTACCTTTTGAGGGACCTTCTATTCCCCATCACTAGTCGTGGAAAGGAAAGGACGGAAGAATAGAGGCTAGCGCTTTCGCTGGATGGGAGACGATTGCGTGCGGGAGGCGTTGAGTGATGGAATACAAACGGAGAGATGTTCGGGGATAGTTGGACCACTTCGGTACAATCCTGGGATGCATGCTAGCAGAATTCGGACAAGTCGAAATGATCATGATCAAATTCAACTCCAAGGACCGACCATCCGCCTCAGATTGAGCACCCTCGTTTAGAGCAGTCACAACTCCTTCTCCGACCTAGCGAATGAGGTATGGTAAGAGCGCCTGGTGACTCCTGCGCAAACTCGCAAGGGCTACTGTCCCCTTGGCGGAGTCAGCAGTGGGCGGCAATAACGACGATGTGAGCCGAGTATAATGAAGCTGTAGCTCCCGTGATAGAACTTGTCTGAGAAGTTGCTGTTGAAGTTGCTTCCTGAGAGTAGAGCGACTTTCTGATGGGGGCGTCAATGGGAATGTGCCATTGATCTGGGGAGGTGATTCAGTAATTTCTTGATCGACGTCCTTCGGTATTGCTAGTGGATTGTCTGGAATGAGAGGCTGCACGCCTTCAACTGCCAGCCAATGAGGTCCAGCTGACACATTTTGGTAGTGTGAATTTCTCGATTGTGTGGATTATGACCATAAAGGGCCTCGATGTTCAGAACTCGAAGGGCTTAGTCGAGACTCGATGTCTGAAGTTGGCGCCTCGTCGCGTAAGTAGACATTGAAATTTGGAAGTCTGACCGAATCCGACTTGTATACTTATCCCTCTTGCAGCAGTTTTTCCTGCTGAGGTAATCAAGACCGATGCAAGCAAGCTTCAACTTCTTCATTTATGGCCGCAAAGTAACATAATGGTGTTCATGGCTTCTATGATACGTGGTTTTTTTTTTTGACTACTACCGTGCGCGAGGTATATGAATACGCCCCTTGCACACTATAATGACCAACTAATCCAGTAGTTGTGCTTCCCAGATATCATTTACATCACTTCAATTCCTGTCATATGAGATACTCAAGCATCGACTACCAATATATCTATACAGAAAACCCATATATGCAAACGAGCCTGCTGTATGCGGGAGCATAGCATGAGGGACTGCAGCGGCCCTGACAACACCTCTTGATGTCCTCAAGACACGCGTCATGCTCGATCTTAGAGTAGGTCCCTGTTGTGAATCTTGATGACCTGTCTAACACGTATTCAGGATGCTTCCAAGCAGCAAGTACCAAGTATTGGCACACAACTTCGGCAGATCTACGTGCAAGAAGGTGTAAAGGCTCTTTTC
>Ga0153976_1000645_pt1 | contig 12266 bp, 17 predicted proteins | sample TSGA060MetaG_FD_104717 | JGI IMG/M metagenome (GOLD analysis project Ga0153976, IMG submission 104717) | Attine ant fungus gardens microbial communities from Georgia, USA - TSGA060 MetaG | ecosystem: Host-associated > Fungi > Mycelium > Unclassified | place: USA: Georgia, Yuchi Wildlife... | reverse complement strand
TGAGTGATTTGTGCAAGAACATGATTGTTGATAGGAGGTCTATAGTGCATTAAAATCTGGCCATGTCTCTGCTGTAGGCATGGATGTCTACGAGCAGGAATCAAATTATTTCTTTGCAGACTCGAGTGCAAAAGTCATCCATGATGATGTCTTTGCTCGTCTCTTATCTTTTTATAATGTTTTTATGACGTTTGTCATTCCATTTGTCAAGACATTGAGTTGCTGAGAATACGTATTAGGGGTCATCAGGCCTTCCTTACACAAGAGGCGCTTGCAAATATTGCAGAAACTACAGTCCTCAACCTCTTATCACTGGAATCAGCTGGTCATTGTCCTAATATTGTTCATTGAGCACCCTTGGACTCAGGCTCCGGATTAAAACCAAAAAATAACCTGGGCTAGCTTACAAGAGTTTTTTTATGCAATTTTATGTGGGCTGCTAGTGGGTTTCCATCTGGTTCCAAACTTTGAACATGCGCAGCACTCAGCTGAAGATTATTGTATTATCAAGAATTCGAATCAAGATCTTCCAAAATTGGGATGTCTCATTGAGACAACTGGTGATGTGGAAAACCTTGTGAAGAACCGAAATAGACTGATCTAGATTAATGGCTGCAGATAAATCTCCGATCTATATTCAAGGATGATATCTGAGCATGCCGAATAACAGTGCTGACAATATTTCTCTGTGAGGAGCCGATAAAAAGGGCCTAAGTTGCACTCCAAGCGACTTGAATTCGTGTCCTCTGCATTGCCATGTCCCAACCCACAGGAAACAGGCTTCTTGGATGGACCCCACCTTCGGGAATGGCTTATCAGTTGGTCACTTTGGATACCCCATCAGAACCCGGCCCCTCGTTCTCACCACTCTCTCCATCGTCCGCTCCTTCAGATGATGACCCCCTCCTTTTACGACCTGTCACTATGCGTCTGGTTCCCCGCCCTCGTCCCCCACAAGGAGCGCCTGAGGTGCCTCGCCCCAGGAACTCGTTCATCATATTCCGCTGTTCATGGATCCAGGAATATCTCCGTCAGCAAGGGTCTCGCATGCGCACCACCACCATCTCAGGCCAATCTCTCGAGCCGTCACTTTCTATGCGTGCAGCTACAGCTTGGCGCCAATTGAGTCCCGTGGAAAAGCAGCCCTTCGAGGAGCTTGCAAAACAAGAACGCGAAGAACACGCGATCAGGTACCCTTTCTACCGTTTCAGCCCCAGCCCCCGACGTCCTTCGACAAAGAAGAAAGGATCTACTGGTCGAAAGCGTTCTAAACAACGTGTTGAGAGTGATACCGTCTCCGCCCCTGCGCCTGTGCCCGCCCCCGAGCCCGAACCTGTGCCCGCCCCCCAACCTGAACATGCGCCCGCCCCCGTACCTAAACCTGCACCTGCTTCTGATAGTTTCTCGGTCCCCTCAACATTGTATGGATGGTCTCCGGATCTCGAAGCGCCCCGTCACGTTCCAGATGTTGAGCGGGGTTACTTTGGTCAGGTATGATTTTTTCGAACAACGATTGAAGGGACGTTTACTCATTATCTTCTCTTAGGAGTCGTACGTCGCCTCCACGTCAAGCAACGCAGGTATAGATGGCCCAGGTGTGTTCTTCGGAGGGTACGACTTATCGGCACCGATGCCGATGGTGCAGAACGTCGAGCCAGGTTTTGATTACATGCAACCTATCATGGACCCGAATTACAACTTCTTTACGGGACAAAATCAGTATTACCCTGTCGACAACGTGGTCGAGCCCTGGAACATTCCAATGGGACTCCCCCAAGACTTCGTTCATCAAAGCTACTATCCATACTACGGGGCTACTGATTGCGAGCCTGATCCAATTCTCGAGTATACCACTCTGGCCGGCATGCCCCCATTGTTCTGGTAGTCCGTGTGTTGCAAGGGGGCGAAAGGGGACTGTTGTTTTGTTGTCAAATCCACTATCTTTTTTTCCTTTCCTCTGATTCGCTGTCACATTTACCGAGTCCGTATCTTCAAGACCAACGCTTACTCATTCAATTCCTCGGTATCCTTTTTTTCTTCCGGCAAACATTACCCTTGTTTATGATTTATTTATTATTAACTAGTATTGCTCTGTCAGCTGAAGCTCAAGTTGTTGTCGGACCTAGCTATTGTTCATCGCTTGTTGCATTGCCGAAATCAAATTAAACTGCTTTTGATTGAATTGATAACCTCTGCCCCACTACTTTGAACACGCAGGTACGTTCATAAAAAGCGGCTTGGACTGACGCGCTCGGTAAGCATCTGCTGATAACGCAAGTACAATATGTACAACAACACAACCTAGGTAGCACTTTTCAAACTCAATCTCTCAATTCAATGTAGACAGGTTGCATCTTCAGAGTAGGCTGTGTGATATTGCGAATGCAAACTGACATCAGAGCAGAGGGCTGGATGAAGTCGCAACAAGTGTATATATAGGTATCAAGGGCTACAAACAAAGAAAATGCCTCGAGAGCTAAAGGCACACTACAATGTCCAAGATCTACTACGTCCTGACCTTTCTCAAGAAAACTGATTGTTCGACTTAATCCTGAGGCAATTCCTTCATCAAGGGATGGTTCGTTATCCAGCGTATGATCAGGTCCTATAGTACGCATGTTAGAATTTAGAGACATTGCTCTGGGACGATATAAAAGCAAGGCCGCACCGAAGCACCCAAAGGTTGATCATAAGGTACCATATGTCTAAAAAAATCCATGCTCAATACCACTCGAGAAGACGAGTCAAGAAATAACAAACCCTGCGTCCCAAATGGTGACAAACGAAATGTTTCCTGCCGTGATACCAAAACCACCGGCGGTGCGAACCTCTCCTATCTGTACTCCGGTATTGATAGTATTGACAGGAAGGGGTTTGGCCTTCTTGAATTCGTCAGCGAATTGTGTTTCGAGATTTTCAACCCATCGTTCGTTGCCCTAAGGTAAGTGAATCAATGATACAGACTCGGCCTTCAGCGCAGGAAAAACACTTGCAATATAGTTGCACATGATATCTGAAGTCAAGATAATGGTTCATAAAACCAAACAGAACAAAAAAAACTGCAGAGCGCACCAGCGTTTCCGGCATAAACCAAAAGGCGGATACCATCTTCGATCAACTCAGGGAGCAGGAGCGCAGAATTATGCATGGCATCGCCGTTCATGGTGAAAGCTTGATTAACATTCATGTTGCAGGACTCAAAAGTCCTTTCGGGATTGACACCTAGGGCAGCCTTATTCTGAGGTTTGTTCATCCAGGTCTCAATCCACTGCATTTGCTTGTAACAAAGGGGTCCATCTGCTTCTCTATCACACTTCCTTCTCACGTCGTACGGGTTGAGTCCAGTCTCTATTGTAAAATCAGTTAGATAGAACGAGATTAGATCAAGTAAACGTACTCATTATTGGGCCGAGAAGTTGGGCATTACAGTAAAGCTCGGCAGGTACACATGTGAGTCGGGAGCTGAATCGGTAACAGGCTTTAATGAGCCGTTGACAAACGGGAACCTTAGCACGGAGAGCCTTGCATTCCGGTCCTTCCGGATTGAAAACAGGAAAAGGGCCATTACAAGCATAGTCAGGCACCGAGGTCATCTGGATATACGGGTCCGTGAGACCGTTCGCGAGGATGACAGAAGCGAGGTTGATGTGTTTCAACCCAGGAGTGGGAGCAATGGCAAGCTGCTTATTAGCATCATGGATAACTTTTGCGATGTTGGGAGCGTATGTGCCACCATAGCTTTCCGCAGCGAGGTGGAAAGGTTTCTCGAAGTATTGAGGGAAACGGTTCATAAATAGCTCAAGAAAAGCGTAAACGTCTTTACCGGCAGCAGGGCTAGAATCAACGGTGGTATCACCGTCAGCATAAGAGTAACCGACGTTGACAGGCTGATCCAAGAATATGATATTTGCACGATGATTCCAGCTGAAATGGTTGAAAGTTGTGTTATGGCCCTCATTGATGATACTGCAGGGACCGAGTTCAAAAAGTAATCCGGTTGAGGAGCTGCATCCAGGCCCTCCATTAAGCCACATAAGAAGAGGAGCATACTTCGGCGCTACCCGCGATTCAAAGAACCTTTATGAAATGTTAACCCCAGTAAGACTGTCAAATCACAGGAACCGACCAGAAGAACAAGTGCTTATCCTCCGCGATATCCAAGTAGCCGGAATACTGCTTCACAGAGGGGTCGCAAAGCTCCGGCTCGGTGATCCTCAGTTTGTAAGTGCTGAAAGCAGGAAGTGAGAAATGCTCGTCTAACAAAAGACATGTGAGTTTACTTCTCCGTTGATGTGTTTTGGGATGGTCAACTTACATAGGAGGTTATCCTGCTTGATGTATTCCTTTCCTGCATGTATCCATTTCTGCATGTTTACTTTTCCCTTCAATATCTCTTTCTTGCTGTCTTGTAGGTAGTCGGCCACGGAATGCTTGAGCCCATCGGTAACTTTGAAAATGTCTTGTGCTGAGGGCACGCGGTCGAGGACGACTTGGGCATCGTTGAATGGGACAGCAGATACGAGGGAGCAGCAGAGAATGACAAAAGGGAGCAGAGACTTCATGGCTGGACTCTACTGCGATGTGTGCCACCCTTTAACACCTTCGAGTCACATGCAGGGTCGCAGACTAGTGAATTCGATTCATAATAGGCTACTTCAAAACAATGACTAGTGTACACTCAATGTATGGGTTCGGTTACAGTAAAAGTCCGAGTAGAATCAGATACTGGACTAATATCCAATCAAACTGGAGTTTTATAGTCAACGGACCTTCAAAGGTCAGGCCTTGTTGTGAGGCTCTGCAAAACTTCATAGAGTACCTCTTTCTCCAAGCCTCAGAATTCAGAATGACAAGAAAAAGAAATTCAACATGGTGGATGTGTCTCGTCTAGCTGAATGCAGAGATTTGGTGGCAGTAAAACTTTCACTAAATCATGGCGTACATATTATATAGTGGCAACCTGTGAGCAATACGATGATCAGACGATGATCAGACAATTGTGTGTTTAAGGGGTCGGTTGATTCTGATACACTTTTTGTGATGACTGTTTTCAACTCGTTTGTCTCAGGCGAGCATCAATGGTACGCGTTTACCAATAACATGGAAAGCGTGTCGTGTTCGTTCTGAACATCAGCAATCCCAGTAGTAGTAGTGCACAGTCACCAAAAGGGAAGAGAAAGAGAGAGAAGAATGCAAGTAATTACGACTAAAAGACCAGTCAAATGAGTTACACTAGGACCATTGACCTTCCCCAACGAGACAGCTTTCATCAGAGCTCCCTCTATCCTCTCTGACATAGCACCTATGCTGAAAACCTCACGAGCCCGCTGTTTTCCACGACTAGAGAGACTTTGTTTGTCATGAGGAGGAAGATTGAGGATCTCTCGCAAAGTTTCTGCCCAGACCTCTGGATCAGGAGGACGCAACCAACCAGTGCGTAGACCAGTCGAATTGTCAACGACACTTTCTGTCGGACCCCCACTGTCACATGCCAGAACTGGGACACCACAAACCATTGCTTCAACAGGTCCAATGCCAAAGTGCTCATTGGTGGGGGTATAGACAAGGACTTTTGTAGAGGAACTATGAAGTAGAGCGGTGCGTTGAGCAGTCGTGAAATTGAGGAGGAATAAGACATCGGGGAAATATGGTTTGGTGTGGGTCAGAACGGTGGATTCATCAGGAGCTTCTAGAGCGTAGGCCAGAGAATGTGATTGAGCAAGCTCTATGAGGGAATCCAAAGTCTCGGTATTATCTCGCAACCTCGGGTCGTAACCACCTGCAGATGGCTTAAGTCTAGGACAATCACTGGACATATATCACTCACCTGCAAGCACGAGGCGCAGACCTTCGAAGCTCGGCAGTTTTTTCAATCTAGCAAAAGATTCAATCGCTAATGCTGCATTCTTTTTCTTCTCAAAGCGATTCAAAGAAAGCAGAGTAGGTCTCTGACTTGACCTCACTTATAAGTTCGTTCATGAACATGAGGATGAATGATTCACGTACGATGTTATTTTTGTGATCTCTGGATCTGTGAGATCTACTTGAGTCGTGTAGGCTTGGATATTGATGCCAGGGTATACGACATCCGGATTGGATTGAATTGAAGGAAAATACGATCTGAACACACGAGCAGTAAACTTGGAATTCGCAAGGATCACATCAGCTTGTCCTATCAAGATAGAATTAGAATGGTATATTATATTCAGCTCAAGTTTAATCGACGCACTTGTCGTCATTTCTTCGAGCAAATCCATAGGATAACGATATATTCTTTTCAACAGACTGCCTTGTTCCCTCACCAGGTTTTCACCAGAAAAATACGTTCCATTGGCGAGTAATTTGTCAGGGAAATGACAATAAAAGACCACTCGAGTTTTACCAACTGCACGTAGCAGGGGAATGCAAGTCGAAAGTTGGTCAACAAAGTAGACATCATATGAGGGTCCTTGACGCAAAAGAAGGTGACTGGTGAGATGTAGCTGCCTTGCATGAGCAAAAAGGATATGGAACTTTCCCCTTATTGATCGAGGAAAAGGCGGTTTGATGTAGCGAACGTTCAGACAACCTAATTACAATTGGTTTAGAATCTCATACGCCGGATGATACATATAGCCATACCATTTTTTGTTTCTTCAAAGCAGTGCTGTGGATCCCAATGTGAAGTGTATACATCGACTCTATGGCCAAGATTTTGCAGGCCTAGAGCAGCATCAACTACTAAACGTTCAGCTCCACCTGGGGAGTCATGAGTTTATCGCTCACGAAATAAGAGAAAAGGTAATGAGATTACCAATGCCTAAGTCAGGATGAAGGAATGCTATCCGTAGAGGCCTTTTCGACATTATGAAATGGTCTACAAATGGTCTACGAATGGTCTACGTCACTCGTAGTTAGCCTGGGAATGTTGAGGTCATTGTAATTTGGTAAGCCCAACTACAGCTGTTGGTGCACCTTTATTTTCTGTTGATCAAGAAGATGAGTACGAAGTTCTCGGACCAGTTAGTAATATCTATCAGTTCCATCGGAATCCCAGTCTCTCCCACCAAGTACCCAAGTCTTTTCCAAGCTCAGTTTTCAACCTTTCGACTTCCTTATCTTTATCCTTGATTGTCAATGGCCACGACTCTTGAACTCAAAGATGCCAGGAAGGTCTCAGAACCTCAGACGGACCTCAAGACCGTCGTTGAATCCGAGATTAAGTACGATCCATTCCCTTCGACATATCTCAGTACCGATGGGACCTCATCATCCTAATACAAAGGGAATGGCATTTTCGTAGGTCGAAACCCCAGAATCATAGCACTTGCTAAAACGAACTCCTTCTCCCCGTACCATCAATTCTGGTGATGATGATATCTCTGAGAAAAGATATCTACTTTCACCAGAACAACAACGAGGAGCATCAAGCAGCACTGAAACTCCGAGATGCAGTACTTTGCCTCCGTCGTGATGGGGCGTTTGTCGCTGTTCCTTTATTCCGTGTCAATACTGGTCCGATCGGACCGCATCCTGTCGGTCAGTACCGGTGATCTGTGGAACAACCCAAAAAAGTTTTTCCTTCTCAACTCCACTACTTGTCACAGGTTCATATGAAATATGGTGCCCATCCGAAACATTTTCGGCGGTTTACTCATACATGTGTCTCAATAGAGGCAACTTGAGGTGTGCCAGCCCATCCTATTCTGGGCATATTGAACACTAATGATGTTGAATGAATAGTGTCTTGATCCATCCCTTGACACGACAAGAAGTAAGAGTATTTAATTTATTCGCTGAGTTGCATCTCATTGACATAAATGCGAATTTTTTTTAGCGCATGTAAGGTCAAAATTCTCATCGTCGAATATATCACCTATAATTATGATGGACAGGGATCACGAAGATCGAGTTGCGTGGTTAGGTCAGTCTTATGGCCTTGACCTATCAACACTTCCGGTTTACTCAGAGGAGCTACCGAGTCAATATTCGTCATTGAGTATGTTTTCTCCATCTTAGACACCAGCCACCTCTAATAATGTATCAGGATTGGGATATGCGGCACCGACGCTCAGCATCGAGGATCGTCTTAAAATAGGTGCAAATGTTGAAGCAATACTTTCTACTGATAGGGATGCTGCGAAAGCACCACCAAGGGATTCCAATACGTGATGAATTCTTTATTAACCATATGCCGAATGTATGCCGATTGTCATAACAAATGATGAGAATGAAATGTGAAATACATATTATATAACAACAAAGTATGCCAATAGTATGCCAATCCAAGTAATATACGAGTATATTTCTACGAATGCATGAATATTACAACAGCTACCAGAAGGGAGTTTTTATACTATAGCTAGGCTCGGGGTATCGGCCCAATCGCCAAAGAGAAGGCTGATACTTTCACCATTGTGCGTTCTACGAATACTTTCGGCGATCGTTGGGCTTATGTCGATAGTGATCAACTTGGAACATAAGTCTTGATGTTGTTTTTGCGGAATGGTATTGGTGACCTGATCATCTCAGCATTAATCTCTTCTTGTAAATAGACGAACATACCACAAGCTTCTCGATGGGCAGCGCATCTATCAAGCTTAGGTTGGCTTCCGATAGAAGACCTTGATCATATAATTAGCTGAGAGCGCTGACCAAAAGGGCCTAACAATAGTACCGTGCGATATGAGCGCATGGACAGACTTGGCACCTTTCTCTTGCAGGGTTCGAGCGGCAAGAGCGAGGGTGGTGCCAGTGTCAATCATGTCATCGAGGAGGATCGCAACCTGGTACAATATTACATTATACCACATGGGTTGGAGGGAAGCTTGTACACACTTTGTCTTTGACATCGCCAACAAGAATTTCGATTCGTTCTGGAGCAGTCCGAGATTTCCCCTCACGCTTCCGATGAGTAAGGGCAAATTCAATTCCGAGTTTATCTGCCATTGCCGTTGCACTGGAGCAGACTTGAGACCCGTGACCCATCATAGACGTCAGCGAAAATTACTCACCGCTTGGCACCGCCTGCATCTGGGCTAACAACAATGCCGTTTGCCCACCCAGGAATACTCTGCTTGATGTACGAAACCATTGATGGTTCCGACCACAGATTATCTACTGGGATGTCGAAAAAGCCCTGAATTTGGCTTGCATGAAGGTCCATCGTAATGACATGATCACAACCCGCAACCACGAGCATGTTTGCTACCAGCTTCGCTGTGATTGGTGCCCTGGACTGGTCTTTTTTATCCATGCGGGCATAAGGGAAACAAGGTATGACGGCAGTGATCCTGCGTGCGGAGGCTGTTTTACAGGCAGAAATCAGAATCAGGAGTTCCATCAAGTTGTCGTTGACATCGCTGCAGCCAGACTGAAGGATGAACACATCTTCATCTCGCACAGATTCTGAAATTTTGACGTTGGTTTCTCCGTTGGAGAATTTTTTGACTGTGACAGGGACAAGCGGGACATTCAGCCTGATGATGTCAAGAATCATAATTTCGATGGACGACGGTTAAAGTCGCATTTCCTAAAGGCGACTCAAAAGAGCTCACCGCTCAGCCACAGCTTGAGCGAGCTCGGGGTGGCTGTTGCCTGGCAGAATGTTAGAGCTCTTTAACACTGGGAGTAATAGGTAGAACACACCTGTCAAGATACGGATAGAGTTATTGTGGTGCATGAAACAGAGAGAGAGAGAACGACAAATCAAAACATTAACAGGGGGATGAACTGAGGAACAGACAGAGGAGACTTGGTGGAGTTAGGATAAAAATTATTAAATCAGTATTTATAAATAAAACCTCAGTCAAGATATCCAAACTGGGCAATACACGTTCAAATACAACTTGTATTGGGCAACACGTTCAAATTTCACAGATATGTCACGGAGGTACTCGGATTGTGACATTTTCGACCACATATTCTGAGTCTGCATATCCCAGGACCTGTGTCAAAAGCGAACTTCGAAGTATCAGTATTCGTTCAATACGGAAGAGGACATACACACCTGTTCAGCCCCTTAACACGAGTGATTTGGACCGAGTTATAGTTTGCAAGCCCTCGGCCAACCTCAATTAAGTTAGCCTCTGTGAATTCTGGGCTCCTGTCTCCTGAACTTGGATCTGTATCCAAAATAGCATGAATATTGTCTTTTGAATATTCTTCTCCTTGTAGTGATGCCACTTCTGAAAGGGTTGTCATAGTGGGAGTTCCTGGCCTTGTTGAGCCGAAACCTTCTCTATACTTCTCGCGAGCCGCTTCTTGCGATGCAAAGGAAATCGAATCGCCTTGTGCGATGCAGATCCGGACCGCCTGACCAGATGCAAAAGCACCCAGTACACCGCGGACCCCCACTGCCAGCAATCTACCTCCAGACTCCCGACGTGAAAGGACCAAATGTGCGCCTGCATCAATGATCACACTTCCGGCAGGGAATAGTGTATGACTCGTCCAGGACTTGAGATCACGGAGTGGTGCTGGGGAGGCTTTGAATAACGTATGAGGTGGTCGGGAGGTAGCTGAGCGACGATCATCGACTTCACCAGCCTGGATAGCAGAAGTATCGGGTTTTTTCATGGCTAAAGTGGGACTAGTGCGACCTGATAGAGGGTCACAAGGAGTAGAAGGTTCTGAGAGTGCTTTTAGAGAGTTGCGTTGGTGGTATTCGATGACATTCAAAATGTTCTCGGGATGTTTGCTTGAAATGATAGCAGTAGTTACACCAGCTGCAGTGGCGATGTCTGCTGCAATTAACTTTGTCTCCATTCCGCCTGTTCCAAGGTTGGACCCTAATGTCGTCGTGCTTACTTAAAACAAAGAGGACCATGATAAGAAGAAAGGCCGAAGGACCACCAAAAGTGTATACACCAACCTTGATTGCGAATGGCCGATACTGATTCAACTTCTTCTATGAGCCTAGCATTTGGATCTTTCCGGGGGTTTGCTGTGTATAGTCCATCGACGTCTGTAAGAAGGAAGAGATAATCTGCATGAATCATTGCAGCGGTGATGGCTGAAAGAGTATCGTTGTCACCAAATTTAATCTCCTGTTCATAAGGTCAAGCGGACTATTACAGGGATTCAACAGGCAATTTTTCACTCACACTAACGGAGATGGTGTCATTTTCATTCACGATAGGGACAACTCCCATAGATATAAGTTCCTGTAGGGTATTAATGGCATTAAGGTATCGTGTTCTCTAAATCGTAAAATCAGCCTCTGTGAACGATAGCATTGCCGGACGTACATCTGAAATGTCTCCCCTGGTCAGCAAAATCTGGGCAATAGGCTGTTCTAAATGTCCGAATAAATTGTCCCACAAAGCAATCAGTCGCCCTTGTCCAATTGCAGCTAATGCCTGAAAATGTTAGCACGAAGGAGGGAATTGAAGATTAAATTGCGCACCTGTTTTCCAGCAAGGCTTTTCGGCCGACTGGGTATATCCATCCTCTTGAGTCCCACTCCAATTGCCCCAGAGCTGACAAGAACAACTTTATGCCCATTCCTTTTCAACTGTATTGTCGTTTCAACGACCGAGGAGAGGGTTGATAAGAGTGGCTGATGTGTCTGTTCATGGACGATGGAGGAGGTACCTGAAACCAACAGGATCGTAAAAAATACTGTGCCGTTAACTTTAGGCTGACTCACCGAGTTTAATGACAACGGTACATGGGGACCCAGTTCTCGAGCGGGCCATAGGACAGAAGAGCGTAGTCAGTTCATTTTATCATCGGCAATCTGATCAAGTTACTCTCCCGCGCTTCCGTACAATGTCCAACGGTCCGTAGAAATTGTAGTTGACGATCAGATCAGATCAAGGCGCGAACTATACTAGAGGCAATCACACCAATTTTCAGATCATGTTCAAATATGATATGGACTGCAAAGGAATCATCATAGGTAGCCAACTCTGGACTTAAGAATGTCACACTCAGGATCCTCAGCCTGCAATTAAAGCCATTGATTGAGTCATCGAGAGCAAGAATTAAGAAGGGCATACCCAATAGCCTAATCAGTCACCACACGTTGAATGAACACTCATCTAATTATGACTATTCAATGGTTGCGCTGTGTATGTATCTCTTTCAAAGGAGTTGAGTACAAACGGATCCATTACGACCTATTGATTATCTCAGTGATACAGATGTTTTGGCCATGAGCATTATTGTGAGCTACTTCATATCCCGACCTATCATAAATTACAAATTTGTATGATTCTGGGAGTTTGTGTGGCACTTGGTACAAAATAGGCACGTGATCGATGGTGCCAATGAGATCTCTCAAC
>Ga0153976_1000643_pt1 | contig 12270 bp, 21 predicted proteins | sample TSGA060MetaG_FD_104717 | JGI IMG/M metagenome (GOLD analysis project Ga0153976, IMG submission 104717) | Attine ant fungus gardens microbial communities from Georgia, USA - TSGA060 MetaG | ecosystem: Host-associated > Fungi > Mycelium > Unclassified | place: USA: Georgia, Yuchi Wildlife... | reverse complement strand
TCAAAAGCATACCGAACGGGATAACTATAGGCGAATACTCGGGCCGTTAGCAAGACCTGTACAGGCCTTGAGCCTTGACTTCGCCTAACACTATGATAATCTGAGAGAACAGATGAGTCACGCAAGCTCGTTCCCGTCGGAAATGGCTTAAGTCATATCGAGCCAATGGTTCTCGACAGACGATTAACCCCCATTAGTTGGCCCATCTTGGCCGTCCGCTCTTCCGCTATCTGTCGTGGTGCCGTCCATAGGATCATCAACGTCATTTTTAGGTTCTTCGCTACGTGTAACATAACAACCCAATGCCTCGCTCCAGATGTAGTCGTGAGACAAAATTCTGGTCAGAGTCTTGAATGCCGCAACATTCGCAAAGGGCACCCTCGTTCGTGGGTCTAGATACTTGGCAGGTGTCCCAGTTATCGGGCAAGTTCGGACGGGTCGACCTAGAGCGAGAGTCAAGCGAGTAAATGGCACTGAATGACAACAGGAACTTACTCATCGGGCGCTGCTTTCCTGTGAAAACGCGGACCTCATCCCATTTGACTTTATCGCCAAACATAGCTGACATGGTATCTTTCCATGGTGGTTTAGCTGCTGCTTGGTCTTGTGAGAGCTCATGCACAACATAGTTCTTGCAGACGTCGTCGACTCTTTCTTGCATTGGTGAGGGTTGGGGTAAAGGTTGTACTGGGTAGTAATAATATGATGGTTCAGACGATGATGTTGATGAAGATGCAGCGGCCAAGCCTTGTGACGCAGTGGATGGAACTTCAGATGCATGGGTCGTACTTGGTGGCGCTGGAACGTATGCACGAAAGTGAGGATGGTAAGGTTGTGTCCCAGAATGCGAAGAGCCTTGGTTCGGATTGTAAACAAAACCGTACTGCGATGGATATTGTACAGGTGATGGTACAGGCGGTGCGACTTGAACCTTGACTTGTTCTTTTCGGCTAATCCATCGTAACAGCGGACCTTCAACGGCAGTTCGAACGACGCGAGCACGAGCACGTTTTTCTTCTTCCAGTTTAAGGTAATCTCGGTGCTCGATAATATTCCCCTCTTCCGTGTCGAGGGCACGTGCAATAAGTTCATCTTGTGTTGGCGCTTTGGTCACGATTTTTGCCTTCTTAGGAAGGGTAGCCTGCAGAAAAAATCTTAAAGTTGTGTTAAACCATGCAGTTATATACTGACTTACCCTCTTCTCTTCTGCATCCTTCATTCTGTTGACAGTCGCGGAGGTGTTCATGATTGTATGTGATCTCTGACTCTGCCGCTGTCTCGTGCCACCCTCTATGACCTCTCCTGTCTCCACGTTAACAGCAACACCAAGAGACACACGTCTTCTGAGCTTCTGAGCCTCCTTATTATGTTTCAAGGAAGAAACCTCCGCTTGGGGGTTAAAGGTAACCCTCTGGCGAGCGTGAGCGGCGGCTGTGGCTTTCTCTACCCTCGTACGGGCACTCTGGGGACCTGTCAGCACATGTCAATGCAACATGTAAATAACACATACTCTCTTCGCTCTCTTCTCCTCATCCTGAACAGCCTTGTCGCCAGTCTCGACATCCTCCGCAGCAGCTTCTTCATCCGTGCTCGCGAAGTCCGATTCAAAGATATCCTCCTCATCTAGATGCAGCATAAAATACATTTATGTCAGTAGTGAACACATTGTATTCACCTTTGCCGTTGACGAAGTCAACATCTTCCTCGCCCTCGTTAACTTCCTCGACGGCAAGCTCAGCGAGGGCAGCTTCCATCCTAACGGATATTCAGCCATGTATACTACTATTAAAGATTGGTGTAAGAACCTGTTTCCCGCTGTACTTCTCTTCGAACGGCGCGAAACTAGTGTCTCCTCTTCAGCCATATTGGATTTGATGTACGCTGCAATTGCAGTATTGAAACGAGATGTTGTCACTTGTCAGTCACACCAAAGAAGGCAAAGGCTTTGGAATTCAACAACAGTAAACAACCTACAGCACGTTTGCTAAATTTCACTGTCAAGCTTCAACTTCACTAAAAATGCCTCGGAAGCCCAAGTGCATTCCAGGGCCTTCTCGTCTGTCTATCATACTTAAGGAGCTAAACAAGGAGCCAAAACTATCCTTGACCGGTCTGCAGGGAATAAGCTTGAAGCTAGCTGCGAGAAATGACCACTTCGGTGCACGGTAAGGATGTCCATTAGACAGTTCTTGTACACATGTTCTCAAGGCACGGCTAGGCATTTTGTGAAGGATGAACTCAGACGCATACGTTATGCCAACCCACAACTCAGCGTGAAGGTGGACAAGCTGCCCAAGACGATACAAGATGAGTGGAAGCCTGAGATGGTTGTCACGTTCGGTAAGTCAATAATCTTTGTCAAACTTGGTTGATATTCTGACGCGCTCCTCTGTGCTCTATTTCACCACTGTTAGAGGACGGAGCGAAGACTACCATCGACATGTCAAATAAATGGTCCACTACCATTGCCAAGGAGCTAATGGATCTTGCTGGCGGTAGTCCATGGAAAGAGCACAAGGCTGTTGCTCAAGCTGCTGGTCTGCCCATTCTTCCGGGTGAGGAGAGTGAACGCTTAGCCGCTGCTAAGAAGCGGTCACCAAAACCGAACGTACGCACCCCAGAGAATCTAGAGGCCATGGTGGAAAATATGTTGTCATCACCTGAGCGTCCGAAGACGGGAGCAGCTGCTATACTACCGTAGTTTTGTCATACTTTCTCTAACCTCAGCGATCAGACATGCCACTCATTAAATAATAAACCCATTTGAAGTGGCACTGGTGGAATCTAACTAGGGTAGACCACCTATCAACCAGCGAACCATCCTGCAATCAACACAAACATCCCAATCCCGAATATGACCGCCGACAGGTCATCCAGAATAGCGCCAACCATCTGGATATAGCGCAGGCCATTCGTAATGATGGATGGGAATGGAGGAGGCAAATGAGGCAGAGCAAGTGCCACCAGAGTGGGAGGCTGCACTTGGTTCTGTGGGGACGGGTACAATCAGCAAAGCATTCATCTGTAGCTTGACGAGGCTTACATTTCCCGTGAATATGCGTATTGAGTGAAGCATAACTTGCACGGTTATGAAAACCCACATGAAAGGCTACACGTCGATCAATAACAATACTTCATCAAAGATGTGAATTCTCGAAGCACTGACCACAAACTGCACACTCCAGCCTTCTAGACTTGGACCCCTCCAAGCAAGTTCTGCCCAACGTTTCCAGTAAGTATCAGATGCACCGCCACTACGCTCAACGAATACTTGAGGCTCTTTGAAAAGGACAAAAAATGCCAGAATACACCATGAGCATAGGATATGCAGTAAGGGCATGAACTTCTGCAGGGTGGAGGGGGGCTTTGCAGGTGCGGGAGGAACAGGTACTTTGCTAGTAGAGCCTCCTCGAGATGGGTCCATTTGCTGCAAGGAAGACATTATTGCAGCCAAAGGATCATCTGGAGTTGGCGTAGTTGTCGCATTTGGTGCAGCAGCCGGAAGTTGAGGAAGTTGTGGAGGATTTGCTGCGCCACCCATGAGAGCCTGGATGAACTGTTTTTGTTGCTCTTCTGACCAAACAGAAGGGTCAGGCGCTGCTCCGCCCATGCCCATCTCCCCAAAAGAGAATGGGGGAGGCATATCTGCTGGAGGAGGCATGCTCGACTCCTCGCCAACAAAATTGCGTAAACTAGAAGATGCACCTCTGGGAGGGATATCTATGGCACAGTCAACAATATGTATGCCTGATGTTTCAAGTCCAAGTTACTCACCAGCCTTCATATAAGCTGGACCATCTTCTCCGCGCGCGGACGTCGTCAGTTTCGACAGGCGGTCGTTTCCTCTGCTGAGAATTGCTTTTCTGCGAGCTTCTGCGCGAGCTGTAGCTGACATCGTGACGGTCGTTATTTGAATGCAGGAGGAGTGCGTGAGCGATGTCTGCCTGTAAGCTTATATGATGGACGTCAAGGACGAAAATGTAAGTTTAACCGTATGTATAATACTTTTAAAGATCAGCCTCGTTTCTAAAACGTGTTCAAGTCCGCTTCAAGTTTCCCCCTCCGAAACACCCGCACCATTGTCATCAACCATCATGTCCAGGCAGGATAAGGCTACGACTGAGAGAAATGCTAAAATTCTCAGAGAATTGGTCAAACAGCAAGACAATAAGGTCTGCGCAGATTGCAAGCGGAACGGTAGGTCATCATCCCCACAGCCCACGTCCTAGTTTCTCAGTTGCTCTCAACCCAGATCCTCGATGGGCATCATGGAATCTGTGCGTTTTCCATTTCCGCTTCAGCTCCCATCTCACCATACTTTATAGAGGCGTCCTTCTGTGCATCCGTTGTTCAGGTATCCATCGTGGCATGGGCACTCATATCAGCCGTGTAAAGTCCGTCGATCTCGATATTTGGACACCAGAGCAAATGGATGTAAGTCCCCGCCACTCATACCTTGTCCTTGTTTAACCTCTTTCAATGTGTAGTCGATTCAGAAATGGGGGAACCGTCGCGCCAACTTGTACTGGGAAGCCCATCTCAAAGCTGGCCATGTCCCCCCGGACCAGTACGTGATTATAGCCTTCCGTTTGAACACCCGTTCGTGATTTATTATAGCAAAATGGAATCATTCATACGTTCAAAATATGAGTCCCGGAGATGGGCCCTTGAAGGATCTCCGCCATCCGACCCATCGGTCCTTGAGAGTGGAACCTCAAATGGGCATCCTTCACAAGCTGCTGAGCAGCTTCCTTCTGCTATCACGTCGTCCTCGCGTCCAAGTCATGTAACGAACACCAGTATCTCTGGCATAAGACCTGCATCTCCAGCACTTCAAGCCCACATAACAACACGTCAGCCTCAATCCCGTCAGCTGCTCTCATCCGCGATCGCCGGCAGAGCTATCAACACTGAAGTCCCTGCCATTACTCCACCTATATCTGCTGCGCCTCAGCCGACTTCAGCGCAGCCCGCCCTTCCATCGCAAGATGACCTATTCTCACTGGACTTCCATGCACCCATTCAAAAGGTGGCTTCACCACCGCCAGCTAAAGATATGAAATCAGATATCATGTCCCTCTTTTCCTCTGCTCCTGCCGTTACCCCTAGCACATCCAACCCTACAACAGGTCTTGATGCCTTTGGGGCCTTCGCATCCGCTCCTCAGACAGAACCTCAGCCTACAAGCTTGATGGGGACTAATGGCGCTGGTTTTTGGGGCGCATCGTCTGGTTGGAATGCTACTCCCGCCGCACCCTCCCAAAACCACATATGGGGTAGCGCAGGAACTCCTGCGACACAACAGCCACAATTGAGCGCGTTTAACACAAATGACATCTGGGGATCATCCGTCTCTGAACCCAGCAATACCAACAGTCTTTTCGGCACTTCTCAGGCGCAGACTGCGCCCAAGAAGGATGATGTATTCGGAGATCTGTGGGGAGACTTTAAGTAACGTTGATTTTATCCTAGATACAGTCCGATGGATTACACATCATTCCCGCGCGCCTTTGTCAATTCGATGTCCTGTGCTGGTATTAGCTTTAATAATCAGAAAGTTAGGTATCCCTCACCTGCTCAATAAGATCACGGGCGATGGGGTGATATGAGCTCTTGTGCTGTTGATACTTATCCTGTGTCACCGCCTTATTGACAGCAAACGCCGCCCTAAATACTGGCCGACAGAACTTCATCCGACCCTTGACCATCCCATCCTCGCCACCGACAACCCAATTCAAAGCAGCTGTAGCATATTCCTCCGACTTAGCAGATCTAGGATCAATTAAAGCTACTTGGTAGAACCTCAGACGGATCTCCGCATTGGGCGAATTAGCCAGCCCGTAGAGGTCACCAAGGTGATCAATGTGTGTTGCTGGCAATGGGTCAAAGGATTGTAGTCGTTCGAGGAAAACAACTAATAAGGCACAATCAGAAATGATAATCATGAGCTATACTCGTACTCGCCGATCTGGTTGGCGTCCATCCCATTAATATCGGCGGCGCTGAACTCGGATGTGCTTTCCGCTTTGCTCCACCTCTCGGCGAGTGTATAGGACCGCTGCGCGAGGGTCATGTCGTATTCCATAAGTACAGGAAGGGTTACACCCGTTCCAAAAAGCCAAGCCTGTAGTTGATACAATTGATCAGTCGATTCAGTGGATGGCAAAACCAAACACTTACATCCCAATCTATGCTATTGAGTGCTTCAATTTTATCCTCCCCACCATGCTGGGTGTAGTAGGCAAAAAGGTGTTCCTTCCATTGCTCTGTGGTAATGCTTTTACCCATGAATGTCCTCACATAATCCTTCACGTATGGGAGGAACACCTCTAAACCACCTAGCGTCCTTTCTGAAACACTGTCAACGTCCTGAAGTTGCTCCTGAGAGTAAACCAGCACTGACCAATGTGGAGGATGAAATTAGCGCCCTTTTCGTACGGCACTCCACTGTAGGCATCATCAGGGTTCTCGCCCCTCTCGAACTCGATTTGCAGTTTCTGATACTTTTTGTTTCGCTGCTCGTAAAACTGGAGATCATCATAAAGCATTTTCGAGCCAATCAAGAAAGAGAATCCCCTATGGGCAGGAGAGTGCAGGATCTGCTGGAGGAGGCGTTCAATGTACGTCGTCCAACCCTCGTTGAGCCAAAAGTGCGAAGCGTCCACATGTCTGCAATGTGACCAGTCTGAAAGAGGTGGGAGACAAAGTGAACGTCACCCACGTTACACCATTCCCGAAGTAAGAGTGCGTTATTTCGTGAACGACGACGTCCACCAGTGTCCTGTCACCGGTTAATAAAGCTGATCTTTGGTCAGGCATGCATATTGATAAATTGCATGCACTAACTTGGCGTGACAAATGTCAAGCACGCATTTTCCTTGGGTGCTTATCAGAGCCTGGCCTGACAGACTAATACGTACAAAAGAACATACCATGCCACCATAAGGGAATGACGGGGGCAAAACCAGCAGGTCATACACGCCAAATTGATATGGCATGGTGATCTCCTCCTCTGCAGCCAGAAACCTGTGTAAAAGTCTATAAATGTCTCATGAATATCGATCCTCTGAAAAGAACCTTGTGGTGTCCTCTTTGAATTCCCACCAGGCGTCATCGATAAGGTCCGGCTCGGCCCACACGCCGCTCGTCCAATTTTTCCCCTGGGGTGTCTCGAACGCGCGATAGCAAAGGTTTCCCGACGCAATTGCAATCAAGTAAGATGGTATTGGCACTGGCTGTATATCAAGCAGGTCTAGCTAATGCTCGATAATCTTGCTGGGTACACACACCTGATTGTAGACGTAGGTGACTTCGTCTTGCCCGACAATCCTCCCATCGTGTACAGGCCCCTCCGGGGGCGGAGACACCCGAATAGCAGACATGAGTGCAGGAAGGACGGACGTGATCTTGGCTTCGTATGTCTACAGAAGCTCTCAGTTACAAATATCGACTGCGATGGACAATAGACTGACAGCTTTGACAGATGGGGTATCTGAACACTCGTACGTTTAGCTCGAGTGGTTGTACACTATATACTATACACAGAAACTTGCCTTGACACGGCAGGAGACCTCTTGCATAGATAGGTTGGCACTGACTGAACAAATAAGGATGGGTCTTGCCATGGGTTTGTCTTCAAGACATCCAAACAGCTTTAGTGGGAAGAAGAATGCTGTTCGATAGTTAAAATACTGACGCTTTGTCGAGCCACTGCAGTGCCTTGCATCCTGGCTCTGTGGTATTGTACTCGATCGTCACTTTTACCGACAATCCTGCCTGTAGATTAGCAGGAAGCGAAATATGAAGCGCAGAACCCATGACTTCATGCTTTTCTCCCAAAGTGTACTGCAAGTTCGGAAGTCACAGTGCTTTGAGCCCAAGGGCCCATATTCGAAGGGAACAATATGCGCACCTGAGCATCACAAGACTGGCCGTCGATGTGCACGCGTTTGATCACGACGTCCCATGTATCCAAGCTATTTACATAAGTACCGGCATAACGTGGATGGGTAGCGAACACACATAACCTCCCCCAAATCACTCTCATGCACAGTGAACTCGTGGGTGATAGAGCCCTTAATCACCTTCTCGTTGAAGTCGATCGACCAATCGAGCGAGAAGTGCTTTGTGCTAATCTGGTGATAGTTCGATTGACTGGTCGGGTCTTGGGTACCCATCTTGTTGAGTAGACGGGAGAGAATCAGAATCAGATCAACCGCCCTAAGGATATAGCATACACGTCGCACGATATAGGTTCGCTAGGTCACGCGCCCCAGTCAGATCCTGCTGTGACTCAGCTGATGTGATCCCTTTCCAATTTCAGAGGGTAAATAACAAAAGATAAAAGCAGTTGGAATACATGAGCAGACAGGCGGTCCAAAAGAGCAATACAGAGAAGTGAGAAGTGACATAAGGCCAAGAAAATACAGTGTGTCCATGGCAAGCAAAGAAAAAGAAAAAGATTATTCAAATGCAACCAACAGTATATATACTCAGAAAGTCGTAATGTGTGATGCATTCGGTTGTCCTGGAAAGCTCAAGCGAAGCTACTATGTCCGAAGAGGAGAACAATAGATTCCACCGTTAGTAGTCTGTGAATGAGCCCAGCGCCTCCTCATATGCTTCTGCAACAGAGACCTCAGTTTGACGTTTCTATGCCAGGAAGGGACAAACCTTGGGAAACTGGAGGTCAGCACTATCGGAACAAGAATCCTCGTCGTCCGTCACTTCAATCTTACGTTTCCTGGGGGGAATCTTGATGCGAAGACCAGAGTGAACGATATCGATCTATTAGAGGTGTTAAGTGGTGTGTTAAAGGCTAATGTAAGATGGAGAACCCACGGGCGTTAAGGGGGAAAGAGTATACGCGGGAGAAGCTGCAAATAAACGGGTTAGTTACGATGATCAACAAGTTACTCGTCAGAACCCACATGAGCGTGAAGAGGAAATATCTTCCATCTCATATTCTTCGGGTAGATCCTTTGTCTGAATGAGTGGCGCACCCGGGGCAGGTGTGCCATACTGCTCGTGGTGGGACATGTCGTCATAAAGACTAGCAAGCGGTGGGATCCGAATGATAAGGCGCTCGCGGGGACGAGCAACGACGTGAGGAATTTCCAAGCCAAGTTGGTTGTAGGGTTCGACGGCAGACCCATGAAAGGACAACGTGATCGGCGAGGGACTCGGAGTAGTGTCAAGGACAGGCAGGGGCCTGACTGAAATTGAAGTCATAGGACAACTCTTGGCCTTTTCAATATCAACTCGCAAGCCTGACCAGTGGGCACGACGCTTCGCGTGATGCGTGCGCGTGAATGTTATACGACAGCGCAATTCATAAGCGACCCGAGCGAAACGCGCGTTGGCGAACCGTAGCCTGTAAGAAAGGTCTGAGAGAGCTCCATCCGACAGAGCTTGATGGGAATGCATCATAAAAGGTGGCGTTATTAGATAGAGGCAAGGATCAGGTCAACAAGTGGTTACTTGAAGTAGAAAGAGTAGGAATTTGACTTGAGCACAAAAGAAGGATGAAAATATAGTTTGTATGGCACCAGTCCAGTAAGATAAGTGGCACGCCCGCGTGTGGAATGAAGACTGACAAAAGACAGGAAAGTGTGGAAGAATGTGGATCGCCCAAGCCGTGGCTGAAGGTTTATGTAGTATCTGCTACACCTGAATATTTAGGTGAGAAGAACAAAGCAGTGCCACTCGTTTTGAAGTCCCTTTATTGTTATGTACGGAGATATCAGACGGGTCCCAGCAACAAACTGGGGCCGGGCTGTCAGATCCAGAGTGATGGTGACCGAGAAGCTGACCATCTGTTAGAGATAATTACGTCGGGCGTCTGAACATGACAGAGAAGAACAAAGTAATCATCAAAAGTCTGGCAACTGCATCGATACAGTGTGGGCGTAAGATGTCGAGGGATACGGTGGGCGTGACAAAAAGATCTTGTTCTCAAATTGGCAGTAGACGTTGATCAGTTACTGCACCCGACGCGACGCGCGCCTCCGAGTCTAGTGCATCATTTTCAACTGATTTAACAGACGATTGTGCTAGGACCAAGCTGTAACTCACAACATTATGCCGACTCTCGCACATAAAATTGGTGAGCTGATGCATCGAAGCTACTGGCAGATACAAATGACTAACTGCAGCTGTAGGATCTCTTCTATTTTGCCCTCATTGTGGCACTCTGCTCAGTCTTCCAAAAGACAACGAGCCGACGGTTATTTGCGAACAATGCAGTTATGAAGAGCCAGCATCATGTGAGTACTCTCTGAGTCGCGTTGGACTGCTATCGAAATCTTGAGCTATCATGGTTGGCAGCTTATGAGAATATCGAGATCACCACGCGATCGCACCCTGAAGCGTTTCCTTCAGCGCTGAGACAGAAACGCAAGACCCAAACAAAGGTTCACCAGGGAAAAGTCTTACCCAAGGTGACTAGTAATGTACGGAGACGTTTACGGTTCCTTACATCCCGCAGGTGTCAGAAAAATGCCCAGCTTGCGGACATCTGGAAGCTTACTACGAAGAGAAACAGGTAACGAAAACTGTTAACATATTACTCAAAAACTGAATTGGGCCCGATCGCAGATGCGCAGTGCTGATGAAGGTTCCACAATTTTATACACTGTACGTCACTCTGCCATTCGTTGTCCCAGTCTCATGAATTTACGAGTTGCTTTCCAGTGTGTATCTTGCAAACACGGTTGGCGTGTCAACAACTAGTGAAGAACGAGTAACTTTTTGGGGGGTATCCGATTGCGACTGCTAGAGGAACATCTAGAGGGACATGCCTAAACGTTTACTCCAACGCTACAAAACAGTGCGACAACTCCAAAGCCGCCGAGAATACTGGCTATTGCTGCCACCGCAGTCTCGCGTAATGGGAACGTGTCTTTTGGGAGGCTGTGGACATGGGTATATGGACACGTATACAGATGTGCAGATTAGCGACTTACGTTGAAAAGTAAAATGCAAGAGCGAAAGTTGACGACAAGAGGATGAGAGCTATGTGTGGAAGGAGGAATGCGGGCACATAAGGTGAAAACGCAGGCAATGATTTATGTAGGGCCTGTTCAGCGTGGTTGATGAGCTGTTTCCATGTTTTACGGTGAATGGTCGATTACATACCTGTATTGCCTCGTAAGTGTCCATTGGTGCAGCAGCAGACGTTTGGCACGAGTTGTGAAAGGACCTGAAATGGAGAGCAAGCCCAAGGTTAAGGTCGCTGTTGGATACACTGGATATATGATTCTGGGCAATAGAGGCCTTGCCCGAAGCTGACGTATTGTTGCCGCCAAACACATGTCATCAAACCCATATCAACGTCGTATCCGCCCCACCCTCTTCCTTCCTTACCACCGTCTTGACTGTGCTCATTAATCAGTTCTTCAGTACATATTTCACGCTCCCAAGGTTAGCAGTGTCCTGACTAGATATTAATCTTTGCGTTTTAACGAGAACGTCATCCTACTGTTCCCGTAGATGTCCGCGACGCAAAAAGTTCAGCAGCACCCTGCTTTCATCCAGGCGCAGAACAAGGCGAGCTATTATCTTCAGCAGCTTGACAAGGATGTTCGTACTTTGTCAATTGTCCATACTTCTTTAACTAACATAAATCTCTGGATAGCTCACAAAGTACCCAGTTTTGACCACATTTGAACAGCGCACTCAGGTTCCGAAGACCTATTTCGTCATGGGCACAGTCTTGCTCCTCACCCTTTTCCACTTCGTTAACCCTCTTGCTGCACCAACTTCTAATCTTGTCGGCTGGGCTCTTCCAGCCTACCTCTCCTTCAAGGCGCTGGAAACCCCCGGGCTCCAGGATGACGTCCAATGGCTCACATATTGGGTTGTTTTCGGATTCTTCAACTTCCTCGAGAGCATTGCGCTCAGAATGGTTCTTTACTACTTCCCATGGTACTTTGCATTCAAGACGGTGTTCATTCTCTGGCTGCAGCTGCCAACTTTCCGCGTAAGTTCTTAGATATAATACTTACCGAGATGCAGGAGATTGATATCTTCTCTCTCTAGGGCGCGCAAGTGACTTACACTGTCGTGCTGAAGCCTGTCCTGTCTAATCTGTCTGGTTCGCGGGCCGTTGCGCCCACAGACACATTGACAAGTGGTCTTCGCGAGCGTGTTGATACCGCTAATTCCGAGTGAACACGATGCCCACTCTCCTAGGCTTTCGTTTCGTTCTGTTGTATTCAGCTTTGCATAGACACTACGCCCCTTTTCCTTGTCCATGCTTCCGCTCAGGCT
>Ga0153976_1000642_pt1 | contig 12275 bp, 21 predicted proteins | sample TSGA060MetaG_FD_104717 | JGI IMG/M metagenome (GOLD analysis project Ga0153976, IMG submission 104717) | Attine ant fungus gardens microbial communities from Georgia, USA - TSGA060 MetaG | ecosystem: Host-associated > Fungi > Mycelium > Unclassified | place: USA: Georgia, Yuchi Wildlife... | reverse complement strand
TATTTCTTCTTTGAGAGATAGGTGTCAGGCGCACATTGTATATTTCTGTGAGATAACATTATGTAATAATCATTAAGCGGAAATGAAGGGCCTCATGCTACTCAAAAACGGGTGACCCCCTAAGTTGTGAAATTCTCACGTGTGTTGGCACAATTTCCCGCGCCTTCCGTCACGGTCATGATGGAACTGCCATGAGCTGTCCGGACTGCTACAGAGGATCGATCCTTGAAGGAAAACCTACGGGCTCGTTCATCGAGATTGATGGCGTCAAGGCCTACCTGGCCTCCGCCGCACGTCAAAGTCGCGCGATAATTCTTCTCAGCGATGCCTTTGGCTTGCCGCTTGTGAACGCGCACCTTTTGGCGGACAAGTTTTCTCAGGAGCTTTCTTGCGACGTCTGGATTCCAGATCTCTTTGACGGTACGTAATTCTTTTCTGTAGAGCGTCATAGGTTCGCCTCACAGAGCTCGTCAAGGACAGCCGCTTTTCGACGTGAATGGGATGGCACAGGATCTCATGCCAAAGCGGCCCGGCATATGGCCCCTCTTGGACAAGATAAAATTCCTTCTCATGATTGCACTACCGCGCATTGGAATTATACTTCGCAATAGGAAGTCCATTGTTGATCCGAGAACCATTGCTGTTAGTATATTGCATTTTTTTATTGGTAGGGATGTCCTAATCTCTTCTCGCTGGCAGTTCATAAAGAGGGTTCGTGAGCAGCGGAAATATGAAAAAGTTGGTGCTGTCGGGTATGTATCTTTCGGACAAGTTACTTATCTCATGTTACTGAGAAAATTACTGAAGATACTGCTTTGGAGGATCGCTCGGAGTCAGACTGGCCTCACTTAATGTCTTTGATAGCTTGGTGGTTTGCCACCCTGGAGGAATCTCCGAAGTCGAGGTGAAGGCAATCAATGTAGGACTCACGTGATTCTCCTTCATAGGGCTTACCTGATCCCATTTCCAGTGTCCTACTTCCTGGGTTTGTGCAGAAGGTCGGTGGATGTCACGATGAGGGGAGGAGCTTATACTAATTAGTGGGTCATACCGAAACTAGAGGACATGACATTTAGTCCTGCTATCCGCAACAAGGCTGAAGCATTGCTTGAGGCTCGTAAAGGGAAAGATAATTTCATGGATTACGAGTTCGTGGATTATAAAGGTTTGTGTTATTCGACGTACAACTACTTTGCAGTCCTTTCACCATGCTTTATCAGGTACCGTCCATGGATTTGCATGCCGCCCTCATTTGGAATTTCCCGATGTCAAGGAGGCTTTTGATGGATCTATCAATCAGACGCTGAAGTGGTTTGAGAAAACACTCCCAGTCGCTTTAGAGACTTCAACAGTACTAGTGGCATGATGTCTCTGGTGATATTCTGTGATTTACAGTTCTGCATAAATTCTTTCCGCCTCTTGCGTGTCGGTTTCGGCTATGCGTATCTTGTCCCGCTATCTTCTTCCTGTCAGCAAAGTGACCCAGGAAAAATGCTTTTTTGGACTCATCACTTACGTGGGTATTGACACGTCTTCCTAGATGTGGTGAGCCTTTATTAGAAGGAACGAACTATCTAAGAGATTGCTACAGTTAATGCGGACACCCGCTCTTGAACCAGGCAATTGAGTCTTGAGTCTTCACTCACCAGGATTCCACCATCAATTACAAGCACTTAAGACCCTCTGCGAAGGTTGTTGCCTACTCTCTGAACAAAGATGGTCATTACTTATTGAAGATAAACTAGCGTTCGACAGAGATAACAGATTAGTACAAACCCTTCTAGTTGAAAGGGTTCCACGATTCTTCGATCAGGTGGGTCTCTATTCTTGGACCCTGTCCAACTTATAATTATAAGCAAAACGCCATGAGAAAGTTCCATCTGCGTTGTGAAGATCGTTTCTCTGCTAGCTACCATAATGGCGAATTTGAATAGTACGGTGATACGCAACGTTCGACTACCTTCTGCGGAACGAAACTCGGAGACTCTGGCATGGGATATCGCCTGCCTTGACGGCCGAGTACAGAGCGTAACTTCCTCAGGATCATGCATACATGACGATAATCATACGACATTAATCGACGCCGGCGGAGGAGTGCTAATCCCTTCGTACGTTTGGCTTTCAAATCTATGATTGGCTACCAGGTCTGAAGCCTCCTCACGTAAAGACTGTGCCACTCGCATATTCACCTTGACAAGTGTTTCATACTCGGTCAGTGCGACCCGTTGATAACCGGGTATGTTATATTTCAGATTCACAGTATCCTTATAAACGATCATGACCTCAAAGGTCTTTATCTGAAGCTCTTCAGGTAACGAATAAAGCTAAAGCAGAATTTCCAAAGGATGTCGGTGATCTTTATGTCAGGGCCACTCGTCTCATCCAAGAGAGCGTGGAATCTGGTGTCACTGCGATGCGAGCTTTCGTTGAGGTAGACACAACAGTGGGGTTCGCATGTCTAGACATGGGGCTTCAATTGGCCAAAGAATGGGCTGAGGTCTGCCATATCCAAATAGTTGGTCCGCTACCTTTCAATTCCTGCTGTTTTCGGATGGCTGACACCTTTTGTTAGCTTTTGCACAGGAGGCGCTTCATGAGTCCGCGGCTTCAACAGAGCCTGGTCCGAATTACAACCTGCTATGTGATGCAGTCTCTCGCCCAGGTGTTTCTGTAGTCGGGTCTGCGCCTTGGGTAGAGCCCGATCGCACCCATGCTCTCAAGAACATCGAACTCATATTATCCCTGGCTGAAAAACACGATCTACACGCAGACTTCCACCTGGATTACAATGTCGATCCAGATATCGCTCCGATGGTTTGGGATGTGCTGAAGCAGATGCGTCAGCGATCCTGGTGCAGGAGTGGTGGGAAATGTGTTACGATTGGGCATGCAACCAGGTTGGGACTCTTTTCGCAAGAAGAGTGGGCCGAATTGAAACGTGCCATGAACGTGCTACCGTTGGAGATTGTCGGGCTACCGCAGAGTGATATTTACATGATGGGTCGCGCGGATCCTAGCGGGAAAGTCAGTGTCCCGCTCTCAGGGCGCACGCTCAACGCGCCGCAGGTTTACCGCGATCATGGAGTCCGTGTTGCGCTTTCTGTAAATAACGTCGAGAATGCCTTCACTCCCCAGGGGTCACTCGATCCACTTACACTTGCTACTCTTGGGGTTGCACTCTTTCAAGTGGGCATAGAGCAAGACTGGAGAGAGCTTTTGGTAAGTCAACTGGGTGATATTTGTTGTTCTCATATTCTGACAATAATCACAGCGATCGGTGTCGATAACGTCTAAAGAAGCTATTGGCATCATGGACGGAAAGGCTCGCGAGGGATCTGCGGATCAGGGGGATGGGCTTGTGCCGTGCGTTGGTGATCCCGCTGATTTCGTCATAGTGCATGGAGCGCGTAGATGGCAATCTGTAGTGCTAAGTCCAGGATTCGACCGCACAACCTTTTACAAGGGTAACGTGGTAGCAAGGAGGAGGGCTCAGAGGTGGAATACGAACATGGGTGGAGAGATTGCCAACTAGTCGTGTTGCATCTGCGACGGATCCTAGGAACAGTAACACACTTCTGTGTTTTATGGTCAACGGTCGAAAATTCTAATCTCCCATTTAAGAAGGATACACTGCTCCAAATTGGAATAGCATATGTATAACCAAGGTCCAAGAGGTATAACGGAACACCGATAACACTCAATCAGAAAGTAAACATATGAATATAAAACATGTGTAAGTGTCCATTTATAAAAATCCACTCTCTTGGAGAAGTCGAGCCATCTTCTCGTCTTCTCTCTCGCGGGGTTCGCGCTCCAGACTGAGGTTCCAAAAGAAATCTCCTACATCAACCTGCTCGTTGAACTTAGCAAGTGATTCCTCGAGGTAAGTCTGCACACTCGATATGGGATTGAAATTATGCGGGAATGTCTGCCAGCGTTGAATATTTTGGATCACCTCCGAAGCTTTCTGTCGTTTTCGGAAGTTCACCAAGTTGCCTGGTAGAGTATCCTTGCTTCCATCCTGGATGAAGGTTAGAGTTGTAAGGAAGACACCTGTAGATGAGAATAAACATCTAGCAGTAGCGATGAGCCAAAACAAAAAGCTCACCGATGAAAGGAACGCAAGGGGGAGAGGCTTTGGCGAGTGTCGAACGATAATTATTGAAATTCTTGCCTGCATCAATGGTCATCTCGCAGGTGCTAAGCTGAGTCATGTATCGCGTATTCACTTGCTCCCACGAGCGCTTGAGACGCCGTATAGGGGGTGAATTTAGTCCAGATACTATAGCAACCATGCTCGAGTAATTGTGCATCGAACGACATCGCTAAGAGAAGTAAGCATCGTGAAAATAATTTTCGCAATGAACTACGCACGTCGGCCACGCTTATGAACTGTTTCAGGATAGCCGCACGGTTCTTGGAATCCTCGTGGCTGAGAACTGAGTCAGCCACCCAGTTAGCAATCTGGTAATTTATGAGTATACAATGGTCGTCGGAGGGTCCGGATCATACCCGATTACTTGTTTGGATGACCCGAGCAATATTATCGTTGTAGTCCGTCTTTTGCTCCCGTGAACGTTGCAGACATTCTACCGGCCGAATCCTCTGGTATAAGTGACTCTCCATAATCGTCATCTGCCGTGCCAATTCCAAGGGGTCTATGTCCAAAAGTTTTAACTTCTTGTTGGGTTTAGGGGGCTTAGGCATTATCGAGGTCGGCGGACTACCAAAATTAGGAGTTAAGCCCTTCTTGAGATCTCCTCCACGCTATGGCACTTGAGTCAGACAGCTTGGATTATACAAACGACTCTGGACTCACCGCACGTTCGACAAGTGAAAGCAACTGCTTCGCAGCTAAAATCTTGCTGACTTTCTCATTCTGTAGGAATTCTTTCATTCGATCCAGGATGTACAAATCCTCTTTCTCAAAGAAATCTTCATCCATAACCATGGCCCTGAAAGTATTTAGAACACTGAAAATGACGTTAGCAAAGTGCAAAATAACGAACAACGACATACCGCATCTGAATGATGTGTTGCTTGAGCTTTCTCCATTCTTCCGCCTCCGTTGGACTCAGCCCATCGGGAGGTGAGATAAAGAAACGGCGGACAAGATGGTCGAATAATTCATCAAGGTTGGTAAATGACTTGTACGTCATCAAGAACGTTTTAAGGAACGTAGGGTCTAAAAGGGTGAATAACATACGGTTGTACAATTCAAGCGCTCTTACCTGAAGGGTCATGTGACGTTAGACGCTCGACCAACGCTGGAACAGTTCCTGCTCGCACACTTCCATCTACATCGATGGTCATGTCATCCTTTGTGTAGTCAGGTCGCAGATACCAGGGTCTTGTGCTGATGATATGTTCAGGAGCGTCATCACCAAAGATTTTTTTGATCTTCTTGGCATTTGTTGCTACTCTCGTGGCCGTGGCTGTAAAGATCTTAAGTAGAGGAGAGGAGAAAGAAAACCCGCCGCGTACCCTCATCATCAAACAATGAAGTCGAGTCGCTTATCGACATCACATCCGATGATTTCTCCGATGATGAAGGAACTAGGGTATGTGCAGAATAATTCGAAGTCGCAGTCATAAGTGACCGATCGGAACGGGTAATGGTCGTGTCAGACAACTGCGATTGACTTCGGAATGTTGGCGCTCGGTCGCTGAGGATGCCCCCTGTCTTTTTCATTCCAGACACACCAAAAGCAACCTCGATGTCAACAATGTCCTCGCTCTCGGGATCTGCAGGGTTGACGAGCGACATGGGACGAGCATCAAAACGGTTGTCAATGATGCTTAACCGGGACATGCGCAACTCTATTGCACTTCTGTAATCTCCTTGCGCCATTTCTGCTTGATCGTGGCCAAGAGAAACCAGTGCATCGAGAGTTTGCATGAGGAATTGGATGTTTGATTTGAGGGAGGTAGAGATGGCGTCTATATACTCGTACTGCAAATCACGGTCTTGTCGCGAGGCTCGGCGGGTGAGATGACGAACTCGCTGCATAGCAAGAAGCAGCGTAGCTGCGTCATCGTATAGAGCTTGTACCACCGCTTCGAGCGTGCGTGCGAGTAAGCGAGCCCTCTCGACAGTTTGCTTATACAGAGGAGCATGCTCAGCGTCTGCCGTGTCAGAGTAGAAACCGTCGATGTCGACGTGACGAGCGATATGAATATTGGCGACGAATAATAAGAGTGACGAAAGGCCGGACAGGAGCTCACGACCTGCACCCCACACTCGTTGTTCTGAAAATATGTGAACAATAAATTACAGCATGAAATACTAATACACTCACGACAATCGTCGCCTATGCTCTTGAGTGCGCTGTGGAATGCTTCGAACCTTGTTTGCATTGATACCATGTGCATCTTGAACTCAGAGAAAACAACGGCATCCAAAATTCTCTGAGGGGCCTCATCATTATCATCCAGTGGTACCCAACCAAAACCCTTCCAACTCCCTGCACAACCTGCACCAACTAGCCCTAGGCCAAGGTAGGTTGCGGAGAAGCAACCTTGAACACGTTTGGCTCCTACACTACCAAGCCGTTCGTTCTGACACCGCTGAACTTCAACAACGAACGTCAAGATGGCATGATCAAGTTCCTCCGCGTCACTTTCGATGCGGAATGCTGTTTCATGTGCCGCAGGACCAGAGTCATACTCCATTGCTCGAGCGGAAAGAACTAGTTTGGATAACGTGGCAGTTACTTTTCGTTGAGCTGGTTTCAAAAGTGTTTGTGATGCAGTAGTCTCGCGGCGACCGCGCGCATCGCGTGGTATGAGACTACTGGGTATGTGACCAGGTGGTGCGGATATGTAGAGTAAATCACGGACAGCAGTGACGACAACTCTGATGAGGTTGTCAAGTTGATCGTGTTCTGTTCTGCGGGATGTGCCGACCAATGACTGGTTTTTCTTGACAACGGCTGCGATGGCGTTATGTGCAATATGAGAGAGATCGGAAATGAGGTCAGGCGGTGGTGGTGCTAATGATTGCTGAAGTGATTGGGCAATTTTCTCGGCTACGGTCAGTTGGACGGAAGGCTTCCTGTCAACGACTTCATCCCCAAATAGATCCTGATCATTATGAGAGCGGCCACTGGCTGATGACGAATTGCCATGGTCCGGAGAGTAAAGACCGGAATCTTCAGAGTCGCTGACATGCTCCAGCTTGCTGTGATTCCTGTCCTGTACACGCTGGCTTTGCGATGTTGCTGAATCAGATCGCAGTCGTGTGGGCGCTAAATCCTCATCTGGACTACTGAATAAATCTGAAGAGGCAGTGGAAGAACCGGTGAGGGCACGATTCCTGCCCATCTTCACAGCACCCTCTGCTTCCGGGATCGTCCAGCTCATTTGTCCATTGAGCTTATTCCAGTAATGGTAAGACAGGCCATCATCAGCAAGCCGTCTCATCCAAGGCTCAGGAGTTCCGGAGCGCTTCGGGATACCAAAACCTGCGATGGAAGGTTCCGCCAAGGCGCTGAGTCCTAACCCAGCGCCGGTGCCTGATCGCGAACTTGGTGGTGAGGAAGCGAGTCCAGCGAGTTCACCGACTGAGATATCATCAATCTCGACCGGCAAGTCTCGCGAATGCTGGCCGGTCTGTGTGTTGAGATAGTATATCTAAATAAGAAAAATAAGTTGGTATTATGAATAAAACCACAGCGAGCGAGTTGCTTACTTGACCATCCTGTGTAACTCGTGGCATCCAGAAGTCGCTTGACAGAGTCGCGCCAGCATTGCGCGATCCAAGAGAATCATTGGATGAAACAGATATATCATGTCTGTTTTCAGACCATTGGCTGTCTGATAAGTGGTGGACTTGTGTCCGGGAGTGGAAATCATTGGAGTGTGTGTCGTGGGCCACTTCATTTATTTGCTGGAGAGCTTGTTGGATTGAAGGGTCGTGGTTAGAAAGAGCAATCTCTGCCTCCTCGTCAGAAATTATAGTCACATAATTGGATGGAAACCATCCCCGTTCATCACCAAGCAGTCCATCCCACCAGCCTGACTCGAGCCGGGTGAGGACCTCAATAATTTCGTTCCTGTGAAAGGAAAGAGAAGATGGATCTTGTGTCTGGTAGTCGTATTTAGCTCGACAGAAGAAGGTGGAGATATATTGTTCCTCTGGGAGCTGTGAGATCTGCTGTTCCTGTTCTAAGGTGACGGTGGTGGACTGGGATGGATAATTGTTGATACCACTGTACATGGCGATGCCAACTGCGCTCGCCATATAAGAGCTGACGTAGTGGGGAGAACTCGACGAGAACGGAGTTGACTGGAATGGCGGAAGCGGAGGGAAACAGCGAGCGACGATTGATTACATAATCAATGTGTTGGCATTTGATAACGCGTTATCATATGCGAGCGTATGTGGATGCAAGTATTTATGGTACTAACATAATCTCTCATCGTTTTAATGTCCTTTGCTTCTCTGCGAACTGCACAATTTTGCGGTCGACAAACATACCCTTCCGCTCTCGCACGCTGTCCATGTAACCTTTTGCGACATTGTCTCGATCAGCTTTCTCACCCAGGTCTTCTAACTCTTCTTCAGTCGTTGGTATCCAGAAAGGATCTTGATCCAACAATTCGTATCTTGCATCCATTTCAGTGACCAGGTCTGCGTAACTCCCACCTGTGGATGACTCACCCGCTAAAGATCAGCTGCGGACTTGCAGCACCAGATGTTCGTTTGCGTATATCTGCATCACGCCGTGAGACCGTTGATCCTAGCTCACATATTCATTCTCACCGTCTGCGAAACCGAAACTCTCCACCACGGGAAGAAGAGCAGATACTGTGAAGAAGGTAGTCCCCTCCTTCATCTCCTCAGCCACGATTCGACCACGTCGTTTCGCAACTACTCCATAGACTTTCCCAAGGACATCCGCTGAAAGGTAAACTCTAATCAGCAGAAGGGCTGGAACAGGACGTTGACTTCCTACTTGAGGCTTGAATATCACACGAATACATGGCCAACATAAGCCTCGGAGACCAATCAAGCAGTCCGTTTCTGCAGGCATCTCTCACCGCTGATATCAGAGAGCCTGTCACTTGTGACAATCTATTCTGGACTGTTCAGAACGTTCCGTCATCATACGTTGCAGTCAAATACATATGAAGGAACGTACCTATCTCTTTCTGAATGCCGTCGACGTCAACATTAATGGACTCGACAAAATAAGCCATCCCTTCGACAGGCTCCGCACACAATGGTCCTTGGAAAGTAGCTAGCTGGAAGCCTGTCTCAACGTAGCCCGTGAAATCAACGTCACTGTCAGATGTATCCGTAGACTGGATTGATGAATTTTGTAAGAGACGACGTTTCAGCCTGAATATGATATCAATGATAACCCGAGTGACAATACAAGGTGACGCACGATATCGTTGTCGTATCTTTCCGACAATCAAGGAGAAGACAACCGCCAGTGTGACGAGGACCAAATGACCATATTCTGTCGCAAATATCCACCCACTCCCCGCCCGCTTCTTTGCACTTCTCTTCGAGCACGTCCCAGAATTGGTCCGGTCTAACACTCGGGGTATGAAGTACATCGCCTTGAGCACCTGCCAGTTCATTATCGGAAACAATATCGATGATACTACTGGAGGTATCACTGCCCGTTCGACGGTCTTGTTGCAAGGCCCTGAGAGTCGTTAAATTGTGGAGCAGGAATTGCGAGATGACAGCAGGAACAGGCGCCGAGCGAATTGAAAATGTGATCAAGTTCTGTAAACTTGCACCTCTAATGGTTCCACGGGGAGCATTTTGGGCTTTCGAGGGTGCCATATCTATCCCCAGAAAATGAATAACTTGAAGGCGCATGTGAGACGATACACACCTTGGGCTTTAACAGCAGTTTCGCGGAAGGGGACTATCGGTTTAGATGCCTGAATCTCTACACGAGCAAATCTCTCTCGCAGGTCTTTCAGACATCTCTGTGAATAAGGTAAGTGAAAGAAATTACATCCAGAAATCCAATCGTACTTCTAAGTGCAGCTCTCCTGCGGTCAAGATGACATGTTCTCCTGTCTGTTGCTGAAATGTTTCAACACAGGGATCAGCTTGGGCAAGAAGCTTCATCCCTGCAACAAGCTTTGGCATGTCAGAAGGGTTGACGGGTTCGAGGGCCACCCGTACTATAGGGGGTATCTACAATGAAAACGTCAATCATCAGTGAAATTCAAACACATGCGTAACGCCTACCGTGCGAGTGACACCGCCAATATTGATGAGACAATCTTGCACTTGGACGGGATTTGTGCCCTCTGGAACACCAGTGCTCTGTGGCGCACAAAGTGTCGCATTTCGGAATACCTTTCCTGCTAACCCCCTGATTGCGAATGTGTTCCCTGCCCTGACACTTTCAACAGGGACAAGCTCCCTGCCCATCATCACATACAATCCTTCGACCTTGGCTGGGATAAGATGTGCAATATTATGAGCGTGGTCCGGAGGAAGGGAATCATTGTACTTGGGCAGTACACAGTATATAGTAGAGCCAGTGCGTATCGTTCCTGAATACAGTCGTGCAAAGCCAAGGATAATTTCAGACTCCTCGGAAATGCCCAACGTTTCTTCTGGATCCACGTGAGGTAATTCTTGTGTTGCACGGGAAGGTTCGATAGTTTCTGAGACTGGGCCGTTATTATCCGGTGTCTTTTTAGCTTCTCGGGCCCGCTGGCGCAGGTCGTCCGCTGTGATAGGCTGTTTCTTGTTTTCTGGAAGTTCTTTGGCGGCAACAGCGAACATTTTGCTCACGTACGCAACCACGGCTGCGTCTGGCGCGAAGTTTGACGTAAAAAGTACATGTTCTAGCTTGTTCTTGGGTTGTATGTCCTTGTCGAAATTCTTAGGATAAAGCATTTTTGGAATGCGAACTGCCTGGGCAGCAGGAGGGGAAGGAACGACATCGATAGTTGCTTGAATGATGCACGTCGACAGGGAAAGCCACTGCGTGAAAATCGTGGACAGCAATTGCCGAGCGTCTTTCGACCTCAAATCCCGAGGTAAAATCTTCAGATTGAGAGCGGCTACGATCTTTGTCACTTTCTCCGTATTCCTAGAAATCTATTAGCGTGTCATGGGGCATTATATGTCAAGATTATGATTACGGGTTCATCACAACAGCGTCATACACCGCCCAGATGTTTTCCAGCACGAATTGGACAAATAATGGTTTTAGAGCCCGTCCACGTAGATGCTTGTGACTGATAACTTTCTTGCTTTTGGGATCGAGATAGAAGTCGCCCCACAAGACGCGCCTTAAATTTTCCTCCTTGAAGCCGAGTTTCGTAGAATACAGCTGGGCAAATTTTCCAACTCTGAAACCCCAACCGTCAATGGCGGACGCAAAGATTACGTTACCCCGCTCCGGTGCGAAGTATATATCTTCATCGTCTTTCTCCTTGAAATCTTCCGTGTCATTGGCAGTGGCTTCGGCTTCATCTGCAAGCTGATCCATCTTTTCAGCAAGCCGTCGATCTCGCTCTTCCCTCCATCGGAAATCGTCCTCCATCATTTCACTTGCAAAAAAGCTGCCCATGACAGCATTAACTTGCTCGATCAGTCGTGAAAGATGCTGGTAAGCTTCGATGGGCGTTAATCTAAGCTCTGTGATGAGTCTATCCATCTTATTGATGACAAGTATCGGGCGGAGACTATCCCCCCATGCTTGTCTAAGCACGGCAATAGTCTACACTGGATTAGATGTGTTTAATGTCAAAAATGGATTCACCCACCTGCGTGCACACACCTTCAACGACGTCAACAAGGACCAATGCACCATCGCACAATCGCGATGCTGTGGAGACCTCGCTCGAAAAATCAACGTGCCCTGGGGTATCGATCATATTCACGATATATGTCGTCTGTGCCCCTTCTAGATGAGTCTATTACTATTCATTGGCACAGGCGTCATTGTCAGATATATACCTTCACCGGATCGCCCCATGACTTGAAACTTCAGGGAGACAGCGCTGCTTTCCATGGTGATGCCGCGTTCCTGCTCGTCCTCCCTACTATCAAGAAACCTCAGTTTCCCCGCCATGCGATGAGAAATGATATTGTTTGCCGCGAGAAGGGCATCCATCAGCGTAGTCTTTCCATGATCGACATGACCGAGAGTCGTGATTATTCGAACGTTAGCTGGGTCCGGGGCCTCCATCGATGTACCAATTGATACAAAAGAAAGGTACGAGGAGTGAGAGGGTATGTTCAAGGCCTGTTCTCCTCTCGCTACAATTACTTATTATCACTCACC
>Ga0153976_1000641_pt1 | contig 12292 bp, 14 predicted proteins | sample TSGA060MetaG_FD_104717 | JGI IMG/M metagenome (GOLD analysis project Ga0153976, IMG submission 104717) | Attine ant fungus gardens microbial communities from Georgia, USA - TSGA060 MetaG | ecosystem: Host-associated > Fungi > Mycelium > Unclassified | place: USA: Georgia, Yuchi Wildlife... | reverse complement strand
TTCAACATACCCCAGATAAGCCGTTGATGGAAGCGTTATAGTTCGAGTAGGCAATCTGCCTGACGCGTGATTGAGACTTCGACGCGGCTCCAGCGAGGGAGTACAGATAGGGGATATGATGAGACGGCTTGGTCAAGGACATGTCAGCACCTTCAAAACCACATGTAACAGCCATACGGGGATGGGACAGACCTCGTTAGTATGGTCATTATGTCCTGCAACCGATCAAGGAAATTAGTAAGAAAATATCGCATTCGAACTACAGCTCGTGCTGACCACCGTCAAAATGCTCATCCAAAAACTTTACAAACGTCGCATTCCCGCCTTTATGAGCAATGAGTCCAGATATATCGTGTACCACGTCGAATGTATAAGCCCATTTATCGCCTTCCGTCCACCCATTATCAGAGCCGGCCCATGCACCGCTGGCGTTGCGTGCTTCCATAAAACCAGTAAAGGGATTAAAAATTGAAAAGGGATGGGTTAGCGATCGTTGTCGGAAAAACTGCTCCTCGTCGGTTTTATCGAGGAGACCTGCGAGTACAGACACCGCAAAATCGTCGTCTGAATGGAAAACATAAAACAAGGGTAGTAAGCATTGACCATACACACAAAAGTTGAAAGTTGAACGAAAACGTCACAAGAATAATCCAGCGTTCGAGAAGCTGATTCGGAATGGATGTCATCTGCAACCCAGCCCTTCTCCTCGTAAACGGAAGTCAAGCCAGCACGAACTTCATAATCGACGTTCTGTTGTGATAATATTCAATGTTGAGGAGGTTCAAGTTGGAGGCATTCTTACCTCCTGACGATCAGAGTATCTATAAACATTAAATTTTGTCACCCATATAGCGATGCAAGGCTTCTTAAAACCCACACTGTTGTTGTATCATTGACCGGAGGCACCGTTGCATCTTTGTACACGGCTTCCCACGCAGTCTCTAAATCAAATCCAGTCATTCCTTTCAAAACGGCCTCTGCAATAAGAGAATCTGCATGAGTCCCGACCTGCAGAAATATATTAACTAATGATGGGGCACGCATAAGCAGCGGAAAGTAATGATACCATAATGTTTGTCTCTGGCAGTGAGAGGTTGACAAGATGTGGGACTAAGAGTAGCAAAAAAGACCTACCGATAATGTTCTTCCACATTGGGAGCCAACCACCCTGTGCACTGCGGGTGAAAACAATTTCGACGAGTGGAAACACGCCCTACCTCTTTGTAGTCTTGCAGCATGCTTTGTATCATATCCGGTACCCTCTCTGGCGCGAATAATATAAGCCATGCCCATTCAGCACGATACGTGTCCTTGTGGATGTATCAGACATCTCTCGGGCCGAAAATCTAGGACTTACCCAGTTCGAATATCCGGTATAAGACACTCCCTGATGCACAGCATCATCGTATCCCGAGTAATACTGACCATGTTCACTCTGCTCGTAAGGGTACTAGAAGGAGATGTAAGGATCATATTAGTCTGTGATAAATGAAAAGGCACTCTGCCTGCAACGTATGGAAAAAACCAGTGTAGAAAGTTTGCCTTTGACCCTTCGAGGCGCCTTCGATCTTGATTCTGTCCAACTTCTCAGCCCATGCTTTGCGAGTCGTCATCGCTGTGTCCTCCAGAGCAGTTCCATCAGGTATCTCCAGCTCTATGTTCATTCTAGCTTGTTCAACAGAAATAAATGAAACGCCGATCCTGACACTGACTTCCGAAACTTCCGGGGAGAAAGTGGCGTATCCTGATAGCAATGTGCCACTTCCACTTGTGTGGCCATCAAAAATAGTGTCGTTTTTAGAAACACCCCACGAGGCAAAAGGCTGGTCAAACCGCGCACAGAAATAACCACTCCAACCCCTTGCAAGCGTCGAAACAGGTGCAATAATGAAGTCCTGGCGTTCAGAGTTGCTGCCTGAAATTTCACGAGCGTCAGGATCAATGAATATAGATCCGTGGGGGTAAGTCAGGTTATGAGGATTTGAAGACCCAATAACAGTAGCTCGAGTGGCCTCGACAAGAACATAGGGTTGGTGAGTATCGACGAACGTGAAACGGAGATGTCCGACGCGAGAAGCTCAAGGAACTCAGCGCATGGATATAGATACATACCGGATCGACGTACTAGCACTTTGTTCTGCTAAGATTCGACCGCCTTCGATGGCATTCATCTCCACGCTGTAGTAACTAGCAGTGGTAACTTCGTCCTCGTGAATAAAGCTCATGCCTCGATCGTCGAATTTAGGTTGCACTTGGCCAGCGCCTGGAGATATGACCACTTGACCGCTTTCACCCATCCAGATGGCTGGTTGGTGGGTTCCTTGGAATCCGTGGATCGAAGTCGCAGTGTAATTATACGGGGTGACAGATACATAGTTCTCGTGTGTTTGGGCCACCCATCGTGTCATGGCAAACGGAGGCGCGGTTGAGGGAATCATACCTCCGGATCCATTTGGTGAGTCTCCGCCATTGCCAATGAGCCTAAACAAGCATGAATTAAGGAGACAGAGCAACGCGCAAGAGGAATTGCTGACGGATTGACATCGTCCACTGCTTCACTAGGCGGGCGCCTGAAAGCGTCTGGAATTTCTTTTTGAGTTTTGAGTGGAAATGATGTGTCGTGATAGAGCAGGAGAAGATGCAAGAGCGATCGAATTCCGTTCATGCCCAACATTCGAGGCTGGCACAGAATTAGAGAGAAACACTGCCGATAGAGAACCCTTGACCACACCTCAAAATGAGATAAGGCAGTCTACGAGGCCTTGAGGCGCAAACAGTATCAGTGACTACTAGTGCCAGTGTTACTGTTTATGAATGTTGGTCTACGTACGAGGTACAGTAGACTTTCTCATAATGCATCGCATTTGGGAATTCATATCTTATGAATCAACAGGAAACCGTTGAAGGACTGAGAACGCATGGTGATAAAATAAGTGATTCACTACAATCATGATGCATACAGGATAATCAATACTACTTATGATGCGTGGTATATATGGTACTTTGTTGTTGTACGAACAGACATATCGATGGGTAATAATATACGAATAAAATCATCGTGGACAAACGAAAAAGAGACGAGAAACTGGCCCTACTGCGAGTGAACCTCCGCTGTCTTCTTAGACTGCGCTCTGACCTCCTTCATACGTTGCCTAACAACCTTCGCCATCTTGTAAGTCTTATACAATCCCTGAGTATGATCCGGCTTCCAGTCTACAGGCAGACGCTCATGCTGCATCCAATCATGCAAGGTGCTGATAGGGACTCCTTTCTTCGCCGCATCTTTGCCACCAAGGACTCCGATAGCGATAACGATCTCCCCACGAGCTATCTCGGCATGCACGCCGTCCAGCGTTCTGCATACCGCCTCCCTTTTAACACGGATTCGCGCAGCGTCCTTGAGGGTCATCCTGTCTGGGAGTTCTTTGCCGCCCTCTGCACAAAGGGCAGCCAAAAGCTCCTCGTCGACCCTGGTTGACGCATACTCGTCGTCATCGACGTTGTCTTGGTGTACGAGCGATGCATCGTGCTCGATTAAGTTGTGGCGAGCAAGATCAGAGAGTGACACCGATTTGTATTGGCCGAGGATGAGTATGCTGCCAAACGCTAGGATGCAAGCGAGGACTGTTGATAGGTTGTAGCCTTTTTTGAGTGCGTGAACTAGGTCCCATGCACCGATGTTCTTGCCATCTCTTGGCCTGGGCGACATATCGTTAGTTCTGATGCTGCATGATTTGGAGAATATTCGGCACTCACAGATAGCCATGGTTCGCTAAGGCATTCAGTGCCGGGCAGGGTGATCTTGCGTCCCCATCCTGTGCGGGACAGAAGTCGTACGTCTTGCCTGTCACTGGGCAGGATCCCTGTTTATGTTTATGTTGCGAAGATGTAGAGGAATGGGTGGTTGAAGGCGCGGAAGAATGGGTGTTTGAAGACGCAGAGGACATGGTATGTCTGGCGGATTGCTGAGGATCTGTGGATTGTTTGATTGATCGTTAGTCTGATTAAATTTATAGGCCCAAGATAAAATAAGGGGGAGCAGTGGGATCGTAAGGATAAGGGGTAGGGGTAATTAAGTAAAGCAAAGTTCCTGGCTTCAGCACGGGGACAAGTAAATGGCGACATTTAATGTAGATGCGGCAGCTGCCATGTTCCTGTGGGACTCCTGTACATAACTCTAACGTACAAGCACAGATAAGATGATAACTTCCTCGGTTGGTATGACGACTACATTCCAGTTGTGGTCATTTCCAGTGCACACTGCAGGCTGCAGCAAGCGTATCATCAGAGCTGAAAGATTGCATCAACATGACTTACATTCTTCAGCGGCACCGCCAACTAGTAATACTGACTGCGTTGCAACCGCGGCAAGAGCGCTTGAAACCCAGACGCTTGATAAGGATAAAACTTTTCCGGTAGATATTTCAAGACGCCCAGGAGCATGTGAGCCTGGTAGAAAAGTGCACGAGTCCAAGAGTGTCACTCACAGCCTTCATGAAGAATTACTAATTTCGATACTGATAATTGGTCACGTGATCCCGCTCAACAAACTTCGCCGATGAAGGTGGAAGTGAGATTTCTAAAGCCGCTCACTATCTTCAAAGTTCAAAGGAACCGTTAAATTTTCAAACCCGACTGATTCGCGGGGATGATGATATTTTCAGGGAAGGACCCCAAATTATAAAGGGATATCTTTTTACTTTCTGGCGGCCCGTGAGCATTTCACCCTGGCAGTTTTCGTGTATGAGCGGCGGGATACCATGGAGTGGACCCAGTAAGCAAAGTCTTCGAACATTGAAATTTATGTGCCCAAAGCGTAACGCACTGCTTTTGCAAATCTATTCCCCTTAGCCTTCTTAGCCAGGCCCGGATGATCATCAAAGATATCCAAGTCAATGAAGGGATTTACTCAATGTCATATACGTACGTATCTACGCCGCCCCTGGACCGCCCTGTTTGCCCATATGTTGATTTGCGCCCATACTTTGATGAAATTTATTCTAGACTCTATAACCCTAGGCCTGAGATTTCTCAGTTGCTTGCCTAGTACCCACGCCCAATTTGATACTCTGTGCGCACACATCGGTCGCGCTCGCTCAAGGATGCATATATATCATCATTGCTATCTGTGGTTGTCCCCCGCTCTTTCTGATACTGCGTAGCCCCGGTCAGAGAATAACAAGAAGCTTCTTGATTATACGACAGAATGTACCGTACTGATATCGTGCGTTTGGACTGGATGCTTCCCATGGCAAGGCTTGTATGATGATAATTTAGTGCCTGGTTTAACTGACAGCATGCGTTCTAGCCAGACTCGACGCGCTAAAGTTCGGGTCTCAATATCGTCGGGAACAGTTGAGTGTTGGAAGGGGTGGGTACAAATCATATCTCAGGTCGTTGACTGTATCTGGTCATGAGATGGGGAGCTTATATGCAACTTAAGCATCAAGGTGACTCCGTTCCACCCCACCATACACAATGAAAGTCGGGCTCCATCGTGCACACCAGGTACTGATTTGGTTGTGTCACCGAGGTATCGAGTTTTCATGCTGCTTTGACAATCCGACGGAATATGACTATGTATAGGCTTGCTATTGACATGGGAAACGATGGGGACATGGTGCATCTCGATCCAATTTCTTAACAAATAATATACATAAGACAAAACTCGCTGCCGCTGTAATCAAGTAAAGCTATGTACAGGCGTATGATGATTATGGATGTTTACATAATTGAGTTCAGCACTTAGTGAGGACATCGAAAACTGATAAAGTTTGCTGCGGCCACGGTCCACGATATTTTTCGCAGCAGATCTCATATAAACCCAGAATCACTCCATTGCACATGATAATGCTTTATCGAAAGTCTTACTAGTGACCACTTCAAATTTTAGAAGCTTCTGAGGCAGTCCTCAAGCAGGATGTGCTTGCTATAACCCCAACAAGTACTGTTGTGCAGTGTTCGAGCTGGGTTTGCCCGACTCCAACTCAGTCACTGCGTTTGTCCAGTGCCACAGGGCTTAGCTTAGTCAGCTATCTTGAGTACGACGATTTCTATCACGTGATGTTGGTAGCGGAAATAGAAGGCATTTCTTGTCACTATGTCTGACGGGAAATGATATGAACTATCCGATCATGACGCCGCTTTCAAAGTGAAATCGTGGGGTATGAAAAAGGAAATACTATATTGTGAAAGGTATAATTCGCACCGAGATTCGAAAGGTCTGAGGGAAAAACCTCCATCACATGATGTGACGAGGGCCGACCCGCCGCAAAACGCGTGGAATATGTCACGTAGCCTATTAGGTTTTTCAGCCTAAAACCGACGCACTTGCATAGTGAATGTCTGACCAGACATTATGTCACATAGCAGGTGGACTAATCTGTATCAGTCTCAATAATCTTCTTGGACCGAACCCGTCTTCGTTTCTCTGAGCACAAAAATATAAAGCAGGATTTTGACAAAGTCTAAAATATTCTTACTTGGTGGCCTCCGGGTGCGCACGATGGGTTGCCGGAGCAAGGTGTCGTCGCGCCTTTCTGAGAATTGAGCCAAAACGGATTTACGGGATTTAATGCGCCGAAATCTAGAAACAGCTGACGAGTGATGGTTGGGGTGAAAACAAAGAGAAACTAAGAAAAATAAAATACCTATGTCAAGTCCCTTGGATTGACCATATATTAAAGATAGGCGCTTGTGTGCTGCATAGACCACGCTGCGAATGGATCATGACATCAGTATCAATCGGCCTCGTGAAAGACAGGAATTACGTTTCGTCTAGAGTCATGCCCGATGCTAAGACTCTAAGGACACCTTCCCAATTAAACGACCACATCCTATTTTGCATACTATCTGCAACAGCAGGCCGCTGCTCGAGAACGGAGTCCAAAATGTAGACCAGGACTTTCGTGGCTTGCCAGATCAGGGCGTGGAGAAGACTCGATGACAAAGGTTCCAATTCGTCATCATGGTGTTCTCCCACATCCTCCTCTGATTCCGATTGATAGTAGTCATGTCGTCGAGAGAGAGTTTTGGTTTTGAGCTGATGAGCGACTGTTTCGGCAAGAGATTTAATTTCGTCTTCAAGTCGCCATTCCGGGATGCTACAATCTATCAAGGGCCAGGTGGTCCAGGTGTCTCTTGACTTCAACTTTCCTTTGCCCTGGCGGACATTTTCACGATTTACGCTGCATTGGGCGTTAGCATGGCAATACAGTTGATGTGTAAGATTGAGGATGTGGTTCGTGCGAATCGTCTTTATCAACGCGGCGTGTTCTGTGAGTTCTGCATGGAGGATTGCAGGAACGCGCACTCTCTTGCGCGGATAGTGTACATTGTTCTGCATGATTTTCTTTTACCTTGCGAAGCTCAAGTTTGGCGTGGTGCGTGATGTGTAAAATGACAACAAAGGTAAACATTAGCCTAAATGGGAAAAGACGCGTCATCCGTGTATTGTCATAATCGATAACCTTTAGGTGAGGGTTTAACGTTTGGGCGCGATCCGTTTCTCGCGAAAGTTCGCAGGGATGAGTTACACGACGGGCTTTTTGGTAAAGGTGAGTGACCAACATGAGAGCGTCACCGGCGCTGATGATGGTGTCTGTCCGTAGATTGTGTAATGCATTCTTCATAGACAAGGTGATGCAATAACGTTCCATTTCCAACATTGACAACTCTCTGATGGTATATCGGATAAGTACACTTGCCTGTCATGCTTGAAACATGGCTGCGGGAGAGCGGGGTCCCCACCTCTAAGTAACTTTTTTTTTGATAAGTTAATTTGTTTTTTTGTATCGAATTATCACGCTTCCTTTGTCAATACTGATAACTGTCTGATGGTATGTCTGATAAGTACACTCGCCTGTCATGCTTGAAATATGGCTGCGGGAGGGGCAGGGTTCGACTCCCCGCCCTAGTTAAGCCATGAAACATGGCTACGGAAGATCGGGGTTCGCCGCATCAGAAATTTTTTGATAAGCTCAGGTAAATTGTATCGAATTATCACACTTCCTTTTTCAAGACTGACAACTCCCTCGTAGTATATCGGACACGTACATTCGCCGGTCATGCTTGAAACATGGCTGGGGGAGAGCAGAGCTCGACTCCCCAGCATAGTCATGCTTGAAACGTGGTTGCGGGAGAACGGGGTTCCTCGCACAAGAAACTTTTTTTGATAAGCTCAGGTGATTTGTATCGAATTATCATACTTCCTTTTTCGACACTCACAACTCCCTGCTAGTATATGGGACAAGTACATCTGCCTGTCATGCTTGAAACATGGCTGCAGGAGAGCAGAGTTCGGTTCCCTGCCTAGTCATGCTTGAAACATGGTCGCGGGAAAGGGGGGTTCCCATCGCAGGTCCCTCACAAGGGTGCGATAACCTTGCAGGGCTACCGCTTGTCGTGCAAAAACGGTCTGTCCGTCGAACTCTTTTTGATAAGCTAATTTGTTTTTTTGTATCTAATTATCACGCTTCGTTTGTCCACACTGACAACTCTCTGATAGAGTTTCGGATAAGTACACTCACCTGTCATGCTTGAAATATGGCTGCGGGAGGGCATGGTTCGACTCCCCGCCCTAGTCATGCTTGAAACATGGCTTCGGGAGATCGTGGTGTGCCGCCTCGGAATTTTTTTGATAAGCTCAGGTAATTTGTATCGGATTGTCTCACTTCCTTTTTCAAGACTAACAACTCCCTCGTAGTATATCGGACAACTACATCCGCCTGTCATGCTTGAAACCTGGCTGCGGGAGAGCAGGGTTTGACTCCCCGCCTAGTCATGTTTGAAATATGGCCACAGGAGACTTTTGCCATTTTTTTTGTCCAATTTATCGCATGCAACAGTACTTGTTCCATAGCTTATTGGTTCTCACAATACCACAATGGTGACGACTTGGGATTATTTTTTCTATATACAATTATCAGAACTTATCTTCACCACTCGAGGAGTCAAGGAAAGTGAAGTGAATAATCAGCTATAACACGACTATTATTAACAGCATGTCGATGGAACGACGGACGTGACAAGAAATCCCACTAGTATCATCGGTGACGAAGGAAGCCCGATAACATGACGAAGACGGAATGCGGATGTAGCTTGACGGTATGCGTACAGTGGCGCGACATGAACAGAGCGATGACCAGTAGAACAGCGTGATGCAAGCAAGGACAGGGTAAGCAAGGACGAAGGGGAATCCGAACGGGATCGGCAAACCGGGCACGAGAAGACAGCGATTGTGGTGCATAGACGACCGAACAGATCGGGGAAAAGGCCATTTGGTAATCATATAAGATCAAGACATAATCGACAAAAATCAATGAACAAAAACAAAGTTGGCCTGTGGCAGGGAGTCGAACCCAGCTCTCCCGCAGCCATGTTTCAAGCATGACAGGCGGATGTACTTGTCCGATATACTACCACTGTAGTCTGATCAATACGAGGTATCGGGCGTTGCCACTTTAGATGACCCTACCACAGTACCACTTATCATATAGTGGGTGCTTGCTCTTGCTGTTCTCGCTCATCCATCATCATATCTGACTATGAAGGAGAGAAAACTATTATCGTTGATGAGTGCCATATTTTGTTCGTTATTCGGAGCGAACATCATTACGGTTTCGTATTCTCGATAGCGCGGTGTACAAATTACAGCGTGGCTGAAGAGTGAGACCTTGCGAGCCGCTGAACGTCATTGCGTATCCGGCTCAAAGGAAAAATTGTCTACGATTTACTGTCCAGCTTGAGCCTTGAGGATTGAAGGAGAACGTGATACGAAGGCAATAAAATTTTGTTGTGTTTGGGATCTGTACTTCGATGAAGCAGTGTCGTTCACCGGAGAAATCTTCTCCGATGTCATCTACGGTGCGTGTGTATTCAGGGCCATCGACGCAACGACGCTGCAGATAGAAGTGTTGAGCGTGAAAACCCGAAATTTTTTCCATAGGACCATAACTGAGAAGATTTCACAGATGCTGTGAGCCTGCTCCACTGACAACAGGTGCGACTTGACGAAAATCTCCTAAACCAAGGAATAATATTCCACCGAAAGGTTTGTTGCAGATGTTCATAATGCGACCGTCCGACCGTCGGCATAGTTCGTCGACACATTTTCATCATAGTCTAAATCGCCTTGTTTAGAGAGATGGATCGCTAAGAAGAAATTGAATGCAAATATGAGAGTTTAAGGAAAATGGCGCAGAAACTAAACAGAGCATGAGCTCTTATTTATCGTTGCGATCATTTGTTACAGAGCTTCCAGGGGAGAAATAGGAAGTGAATGGAGTGAGTAGACAGAGCAAGTAATTGCATGCAAAGGAGTGCTGAAGTGTGGTGGAACATCAGAAAGCACACAGTAAGAAAGCAGCCATATCATAGAGAAGATAGGAAGCGCTGGAGTGTGGTAGAGCGGATCGAAATTGATATCAAGGTCAGCAACGGCACACGGTAAGAGAGGCTCCGCGTATTTTGCAGGCAAATTCGAAATCGAACCTAATCATCCCTTTTGGTTCCGCGAGAACAGAGCTTGGGCTCTTATATTATAGAGAAAGTACCAAGCGGAGCAAGGTCTACGTCAGCAATGCCGACCCTTGTGGAAAGCATCAGATAACAAAAATGTGTGTTGTCCTTTGTTTATTTTCAATGTCTGTTCCTCCATCATGACATCATCGCCTTGGTGCTTCTATGAACCACCGTAGCCTACCACACTTGCCACTACCCATTAACAGAGAGCCACCACATTCATGGAATCGTTACCCGTCGATGTTTCTCATCCTGCAGTACGGGATTATCTTTCCCTCGTACGGTATGTATCGATCTCAGTCTCTTTCAAGTTGATGCAGCAGTGGCTCATTCGTTACACCATAGGCTGCAGGTCCTCACCCCTTTGTCGCTTCTGATAAATATTGCGTCAATACTTGTGTGTTCGCTTATTTCCAACCCTTCCGTAGGTAAGTGTATCTTTATGCTTCATGGTGTTGGTGTTCTTATTCTGGTGGTGTTCAGGGGATATCATGAAGTCACATCCTACGTCGATATCTCCTTCACCAAGGATCATCGCCACTTACGTCGTTGCTATATTTCTTGGGCAAATAGGCTATTGCGTGTTGCTTGTCATAGCTAGGAAACCGGAGACTAAAGTAAGCAGCGCGTTCAAGCTGCCAGTGTTTGCAGAGCGTTCTTAGCATATTACAGACAACACTTGTTAAGGGTGTCGGACTTTCCCTCGTTTTTGCAAACTGGTTGATGGCTCTTTGGGCAATATCTTGGGTATGGCTGCATATATGATCAAGAGCGCCTCGAACCTAACTACGTTGCATGAACAGGTCCTTGAGTTTTTCTTACTCTCCACGATACTTCTCGGATTATTGGTCTTATGTTTGTTGTATTCGAACATCACACTTCTCATATATCATCCGCCTACGTCCTCCCATCCTCTCGACATGGCTCTGATTCACGCCCCACTTCGTTTCTTTCTCATTCTTCCTCTGTCATTGCTATTTCCCTATTCACTCTTGTGCGTTTTCTGTCTTTCGAGGTGAGAGAAATTGTATCACTAATCATGTATTCATTTTAGCATTACTTTGGGGTTATTCTACTCACCCGGTCATCCCGAACATTACGGTGACTTTGCCTGGCCTGGTTTTGGGGTTACATTTGGCGCAAATCTCCTCGGATTGGTTGTAATACTGATGCGCTGTGACATTGTCTGGGCTGTCGCAGCTACTTGGATTTGTGCAAGTATATGGAGCGCACGGCCGAAACCTGCTCCTGTCTACGTGAGCTAAATCCAGACAACTAATTGTCCAGCTACTGATCCTTCTGCAGATCACAGTTGTTTTGTTTACCGTGCTTCACCCTCTGGCTCTTTTGGGAACAATCCTCTATCGCCGACTCATCAAGCGCGAAGGGAGAATTGCGCTACCCACTGATGAGGGACATGATACAGGATCATCGGGTAGGCGCGGGCCGCGAGAGGTGGATGCCGAAGCTCTTTGGGGCTCCAGCTGAGTAGTGCGATTATAATTTTTGATACTTCTGTTACTACCTCTATCACCGTGTGATTGTATAGCATATAGTATTAGGGCATCACAATGGTTGGGTGCTTACTTGTGAGCAATTACAAGGTTCATGTTCACGCGAATTGGTTCCGCGGAACCAATGCCTCCTGAGGCTGCTCCATAGGTTTATCCGAAATTTAGCATTTTTGGGCCTTCAGACTCGGAGTACCAATGCCCGTCCGAAGTTAGCATTTTTGAGAGTTGAGAACCAACTTCGTATTCGTGAATCAATG
>Ga0153976_1000640_pt1 | contig 12293 bp, 11 predicted proteins | sample TSGA060MetaG_FD_104717 | JGI IMG/M metagenome (GOLD analysis project Ga0153976, IMG submission 104717) | Attine ant fungus gardens microbial communities from Georgia, USA - TSGA060 MetaG | ecosystem: Host-associated > Fungi > Mycelium > Unclassified | place: USA: Georgia, Yuchi Wildlife... | reverse complement strand
CGAGTCTTTGTATCTGCTGAATCAGTTGACCCGGAATCCGGAGCCCAGGAAAGAAATCCTTGGAGACATCGAACTGGACTATTTCAAATGGCACGTTTCCCATCTTCTCTTCGTCATGAATAGCTGACAAGCATCCTGTCGTTTTTAAGGAGCCTGATAGTCAAGTGACCCAGCTATGAAAAGGGAGCGATTAGAAAAACTGGGAAACTATTTTCTTTTTTTGTGAAGCACAGCAGACGAACTATGCACACGAGACACGCGTGGGCCTAAAAGCGGCGATATGAATTGACAAGATGTTTATGAAGGCTGCAACCTGCCCTTCTCTAGATTGGCTGAGATATGGTGCATCGACACACTTGGGCTCGTGGATTTACCAGGCATTTAACGATAATTAAAAGTCTAAGGTTCCAGCCTCCAAGTTGAAACCCAGCTGACTCGAAGATCACGATGCATTCGTGAAGGTTTCTGCTAATACTCAACCAACTCTGACACGGCTGCCGGGGTATCTACTCCTTGAACTAAACGATCACGCCTGTCGCAATCTGGACTTATTTTTTATCAGAGCTGAACTCTTTTCTAGCGCAAAATCTGATGTAGCTGAGAGGTAATAGGAGCTGCATTTACGAGAAGCATTCTTACATTGTGATTTCATATCTCAACAACGCCTCACGTCCAGGCTCATGCTATTCTGCAGAGAATGGAACAACAATGCATTTAGAATCATCCGAAATCGTCGTCGTCCGATGTCAAATGCCAGAGGATCTCCATCTACGATATGCTAGAATAGCATTCTTACAATACCATCTTGACAGTCTCAACAAAGGCTAGTATTTTTCTATTCCTACAGAGCGGTCGATGTCTATTGTAAGGACTGCCACCCACCATTGATGTGATGTAACTCCGCAAATTTCATTAACCTTCCTTTCGTCTCAACCTTCATGAGTCGCTCACACCAAACTTCTCTGTCAGGAATACGGAAGCGATTAATCTTCCATTTTCCCTTTGGTTCCGTTTAGCCTAATGGGAATGAAAAAGATCGAGGCCCGGAAGCCGCAATCAGGGCGTGATGTCCTGCAGGTCGTATGGCAATACCATAATCTTCTCGAGTCAGGTAGAACGGAAAAAGAACTGAGCTGCAAAGTTGAGGTGTTAAGTTATCAGTAAATCAATGAGAAGCACGACCCTGACCGAGTCTTGCGGACCACATACCCAAATGGACTTTTCGAATAGCCAGATACTTCTTCCACCCCAACGTGTCCTGAGAACCAACCATACTCACTCCAAGAACGAACTTCTAAGGTACTTTCCTGACCCGAGCTGAGATGGGCAGCGACGCCTGGTAGGCCATGGACCCTTCTCTTTGATGCTGGTGCAAATGAATATCCACCATTTTCTGGACCGCTGATCGAAGTCTACTTTCAATTCACTATGATCCAGAGGACCAGAACTCTTATTAGAAATATCAACCATTCATCCGCGAATCTATTGGTTGCAAACTAAATATTATCAGATTCCTTCTATAGACGAGTAGCCTCCTAACACGAGGAAAGTCTAAACTTTCATAGTCCGCGAGGTGTCACCGTCCTGCTGCATGGATCGATCATGATGGGTCTTCATTCAATCGCATCCTTTGATCAATTGGGTGTTCGAGAAGAGCCTCAAACTACAGCATCTTTCTCCTTCTCCACCTTTTGAGCAGTTGATTGAAAAGTCAAAAGCCGTCGATCTTTACTCTTGTGGGTATCGTCGATCGACATAGTACGCAAACCAAAGGTCAGCTATCATCCTTTCAACTTGATATTCCCTACATGAGTTAAAAATGGGGACTCACTAAGAAAGCCAATCCGAGACAAGGAGTCCATACACTCCAGATTGTCTGATGCGATCATCATCCAACAATCGGGATATCGGGCAATTTATCAAGTCAAGCGTACCTGGATAGATGTGGAGATGATCTGGAGGACTTGCATCCTCATTGCAGGAGGCTGGATACTACGGATATTCCTGTAATCAATTGAAGCGATAGATCCAGAAGATGTTACTGCGAGAGGCAGTCTAGGAGCGGCGCGCGCGAAGAATATCATTCCTGCTACGGCCTACTAACCAATATCTGATTAGCACAGTCAGGTAAAATGATTGGTAAACCCGCACAAGGCCAATCGTTGCACCAGTGAAACGGACAAGGAAGAAAGCGCTCGTGCCAGTTGCCAATTCTTGGGGGTTCAAAGTTTTGCAAAACACCTGATACGGGGCATGAAACAACATGCCAAGGCCAATGCCTGCTATCAGAGGGTAAATTATCTGAGACAGAATCGGAGAATTCTCGTTCAGCAAATTTAGGATGCCTGTGCCAAGGTCACAGGAGTGAACCCAAACATGGAGCCATGTCACCTACCGAAACCGATCGAGGAGATTAATAGGCCAGCCGCAATGATACATTTCTGGCCTCCTGTATTATGTGTTTTCCTCTGAAGATAACCAATTATCCACGCTGCAGGCATAGAAGCTAACGAAGAACCAAGAGAATAGGGAAGCATCTTGATACCAGCCTCCAAGGGCGTGGATCCAATAGCTGCCTAGGAGAAAGTATAAGCCTAGTGGGGCCGATCAACTGTTGGGTTCTTTCCTGATAAAATAGAGCAAGATAGAATGTCCCCGACGTGAATGTTACTTGGTGAAGGAAAGTGATAACTAGAATGATTACTAAAATAAGAGATCAGATTAGATCTCAGCACATGTTAACCTGTTCCATGCCTGTTGTGAGATCTTTGAACATTGCGGGGGGGAACAGACATTCTCGGGTCGTGTATTTTTCATAGACACCACCACATATGAGCACGATAAGCCCCAGAGAGATGAGCAGCAGTGTTGATACAGCTAACCCTATGTATGTATTCAGTTCGGCGTAAGAGCGCGATAAAGGAGGATCCTTACATCCTGCTTCATTCGCAAAGCTGAAACCAATTACGATGCAACTCGTGCCCGTCATAAAGAGGATTCTGATGGTCCATATCAGTAGATTCAATTGAGGAGAATACTGACGGCTCACAAGCCTGTGAAGTCAAATTTCTTTACCAACGTGAGCCATGAAGCTTCGATAGGTTGCTTTGACTTAACACCACGGAGGGAAAAGGCAAGGACAATGAAGGCAACAGCAGAAATGGGTAGGTTGATATAAACTGGGTCATTTCAGCAAAGAGGATAGGTCATGATTGGCTAGACCTACATCCCCATCTCCAACTTGCTGAAGTATTTTCGCCTATATTAACTAAGTCAGCGATCATTTTTAGGATGAAGAGAGAACCAACCGCTGAATAAACCGCCAATAAGAGGGCCAGCAATAGCGGAGCAACTCCAAGTAACACTCAGAGCCTGAGACCACTTAGCACGATGTTTGACCTCGACTATCTCTGCGGTGAGGACCCAGACAGCGCTTACAATCCCACCACCACCGATTCCGGCTATCGAGCTTTGAGCGTATATCTTGATTTCATTGGAGGCCCACAAACCTAAAGCCCTTGCAGCGATCAGCCAGTCCATACTCTAAGGAAATTCACTTGATCGGAAGTCCAAGGACTAGTGAGAGAACTCCGCACCCGTGCAGCACCACAAAGGAGTGAACCTGTTGCAAAAATAAAGAGACTGCAGTAAAGGACGTTCTAATAATGCATCAACCATTTTTCGTGAGTGAATAAGATACCAAACATACCTTTCGCCCCGCAAGGTCTGAGATCTTTCCGTAAAGGGGCTGTAAAGCGGTCTGCGTAAGCATGTAGGACACGCCAACCCATGTGTACTGATTTTGAGAGGCGCCAAGTTCACTAACAATCGTTGGAAGACTAGTTGACACGATAGTCTAGAAGTTATCGGCGTCAAGGTCGATTTCAATTGGTCCAGGGCAGCACAGAAGAACAGGAACTGACAGCGTCTGTGGTTGCCAGGAATAGGGCCAAAGCAGCACTGTCAAGCGGTTGTATTGGACTCCAGAAATGTGATATGACCAGATCCCTACCCGATATGAACGATCAATAACCGAAGAGCTGATAACTTTTGGAGCTCGGGTTGTACCATATCTAGTTGTGAAGATTTAAATGTGCTGTCGGTAAATGCACGCCTCTGGAGGATTGGTGAGGAATTTCGGTGAAAGCATTCGGGGAGAGGATCAACTAACAACAATGCTGCTCGCTTCGTATAGTGAAGAAGGCGTTGATGCTGTTCTCGGGGTAGGCTGTCCCGACATTGAGTATGGAGATGTAACTTTTCTTCAAGGATGAGGATACAGAGCTGGAGGTACAATTTCGGTCCAGCTTTCTTGTCGCATTTATACTGAACAACCAGGCAGGTATGGCAATCATTGATCGGAAGCCAGAGGATCTCAAACCGACTTCGAGAGTCATTCACCATCAAATTCAGAATTGAGTATGAATCCCATGGTGAGGAAAGCTTGGGGTTGAGTTTTGAGATTGTAGAACCAGTTCATGAGATCCGGTCAGAGAGTCAGTAAGCGGCCTCGTGCCCGGAGTCGTGATAAGATCCCGCGATTTCAATGAACCAGATGAGAAATATGTCAGCCTGACCGAAATTTCTGAGCTTGGTTTGGAGTTGTGGACATATATTTATATTACCGGAAGATGATATACTACTACCAAGGGAGCCGAATTTGAACTAATCTATGCTGTCGCTCGTTTTCTCTCGTCTCTATCGTCCTTCTGATCTTGCGGGTCTTGACTTTCAGCGGTCGGCTTTTCAGTCTTGGCTGAGGTAAAAGAATGATGCATGGGAGAGAGACGCATATGTCAATAGGATTGCAAAGACATGTCAATAAAAATTCAGATTCCAATGAGCTTCCTTATTTTTTGCCAAATGGAAAATATCCTATCACCAGAAGGTGATGGATGAGAAGGAGCCGTACCATTGTCAGTATCCTCTTTGTGTTCACTCGAGTTGGGCTTGAAGGTTGACGATGTTTGTCTCGAAGACTGAGGTGAGCGACCCTCAATGTCATCGACATAAGCTTGAAGTAGTTCTCGTTGACGATTAGTCAGGGACCTGGCAGTCGATCGTCATTCATGACTGCACAATCATCTGAATCAGAGACGGACCTAGGCAGCAGTGTCGTAAATTTGACGAATAAGTCTCCATTGCTTGCTCCATAGACAGATGGAACACCTCGTCCCCTCAGGACCATTTCTTCTCCTGGTTGGGTTCCAACTGGAACTCGAACGTCCACCTCACCATCCAGGGTATGAACCCGTACGCGACCGCCAAGGATAGCAGTGTGGAACGGGATTCGGGCTTCGTGATACAAATTCTGACCTTGACGAACGAAGTTCTTCGAGGACGCAACATGAACCCTTACAAGTAAATCGCCTGTGGTCCCTTTTCCCGTGACAGGCACGTCACCAGCATTGTTGATTCGGATCGTCATGCCATTTTCGACCCCTTGAAAATTTAGTCTCCTCGTTTAATCAGACAAAAATTTACTCACCAGCTGGAATATCAACCTGCACAGTTTTCTTCACACGAACTTTGCCCATCCCTCCGCAGCTAGAGCATTCGCTATTCCGAGGAATGGTACTACCAACGCCTTGGCAAGACTCACAGGTACTCGCCAGATGGAACCCATTAGATACGAACATGCGAGTACCAGATCCACCGCATGGAGTACATGAGACTCGTTTTGCACCTTGCTTGAGTCCGCTGCCCGAACATGTACCGCAGTTGGTGATAGGCTGAACTGTGACCTTCTTTGACGTGCCCTTGCATGCCTCAAGGAAACTGACATTCACACTGGTTTCGAGATCGGCACCTCGGGCAGGGCCGCGGGATCCCGATCCTTTCTGTTCACTGAATCCAAATAGTTGCTCGAAAAACTCAGATGGAGATCCTCGAGCACCACGTCCACTACCAAAGACTGAGCCGAGATCTTCGAAACTGAAACCCTCAGCAGAGAAGCCGCTTGTTCCACGACCGAAACCACGCGCAAAAGCGTCTGGGTCGAATCCGGGTTGCTGCGAAGCAGCTCCAAACTGATCATAGGCTGCTCTCTTCTTCCCGTCTTTGAGTGTCTAAATAAATTGTGAATGACGTATACAAAAAGAGGACGAAGACACGTTACATCATAAGCATCCTGAATCTCAACAAACTTGTCGCGTGCATTTTTATCAGAATTAGTGTCGGGATGGTATTTGCGAGCTAACTAGCAACAATAAACAAGTGCTCAAATCCGAATGAGGGCTAGACCTACGGCAAAGTATGCTTTCTTGATGTCGGCGGCAGAGGCATCTGACTTCACCCCCAGTATATCATAGGGATTCTTCGAACTTGCCCGAAGAGGCGTAGATACATGTATTGAGCGCTGTGACACCATTCAATTTGATATGGAAATCATAACTAATCCACCACGGACCTTTCTACCAAATTGTGTTCCATATACCGAATCTAATTGCGTTCGACGGCAAGGATGCTCCGATGCACGTATAGAGCGATGAAAAGATAGAAGCCGGGCTTGCGTAGTAGAGCTCTGGTGTGCACATGAAGAAAAGGCGAGGAAGGAGGAGAGTTTTGAGCCTGATAGACGCATTGACGAGCAGGAACCGGAAAAATAGCCCCCAACGTTCACCAAATTTTGGAAGTTTGTCCATATTTGGGCCAAATTGCGCTTGACACGTGCTGCTCTCTGGAGAGAGTATCTATAAACCAAACAGGTGCTAAGACATAGCGGGTGAGTTACATAGTGGTACACTACTGACCACACCTAAGCTACAGGAGGGCTACGGGAGTGGTCTGCGGGAGTCATTCTCCAAACCAGGTGTCAAGCTGAGACTCTCTGAGGACAGAATTGGGCTTTATTGGGCTGGCCTCTGCCCACAATGAAGGAAAAGGTACAGATTGTCAAGAGTGGAAGCCACAGGCAGAATGGAGTCCAGCTTGAAAATGAAGCTAGGGCTACAATATGTATTTTACTTGTTTATAAACTAGAGAGTGAGGAAATTTAGACAAATTGAGGACAATATTTGCAAATAGTCGGTTTGGTAAGCTGGGTGAGGGTTGTGACACCAGGTGTGAATGGTGGTGGACCTTTATCAAGGTAGTAGGTAGAGTTCAGTGTACAATCATTAGGGCCCACCAGGGGTAGGGCATACCCCAGGGTAGGGGTAAGGGTAAGGATAGAAAAAGTTTACCCTTGAGGGTAAAACATATTCTTATACTCAGAATAGAATAATTATGGCCAAGGCGGCTCATAACACTGACTATATAGTGTTTAGTTCTACTCAGCAAAGCAAATAAGCTCCAGGGGAAAATTGAAATTAAATAATTAGGGAATAGTCAGTAAAAAACGAGTTGTAGTCACAAACACGGGGTGTGATACATGACAAATGACCCTGTTCCCATAGTCTTTCAAAGTAGTATCAATTTCTTGAAAAATTAACTCAAAAAACAAATGAGTGATAGTTTTGTAGGGCTTGTAACTCTTTGAATATTGATCATAATCACATGATTATGAGAGATAAAATGAAGCTATATTGCTGAACCATGTGTGCTGATTTGCTTAGGTTTTACCAATATTAGTGAGTTGTTACAATCCAATTTTCTCAAGACAGGTAAGTACTTGGGCAGTCTTTTGAGCAACTGTAGCAGTATATGCCACCAATAACTGAGTTTACAATTGCAACAGAGATCACTGGTGTGACCATTGCCCTTATACTAATCATGTTAGAATTAATACACTGATTTTCTGTCAACCTATCCCGATGTTGTTGTTACATCAATTAGCATACTACAACCTCCTTTCAAGACATATAAGCATGCTCCTCCAGCGGGGCAATTCCACCAATGAGTAATTTGCTTGTAGTAAAACTAAACAGTTACGTATGAGAACTAGTTTCGGATGGTCAAAGGTCTTGTATCATTTTATGCGCTACGTGCCTGCCACCATGATTTGCCATGCGAAACGAGAATTTCATCGCCTTTCCGGATCCCCTCAGAAGAGCTCCAGATACTCACCCTAAGTTCACCGGTATCCATCCTATTGTCCCGGAAGATAGCATTGGGCCTCTTTGAGATTCCTCGGTAGTCGTTGATAAATCTCGCCTCATTACCAGATTTGTAAGCATCAATCCCCAAGCTTGAACCGTCAGGGAAGCGGTGCAGACAGAGATCGTAGTCGGACGTAGAGCGATTATCACAATGTATTTCACCTGAATGGATAGCTCCGTCAGGGCGTCTATCTCCTTGGCCAGGGTTCAGCCTACCAATGTAATCAAGGATACGTGTATTTGGTTTGATATGAGAGGCTGCAAACAATCCGCGCTGGCCATTTGCAGGGTGAGCTGGATTGACAATATGTCGAATTGTAACGCAGATTGGATAAGAAATCGAAAGCTGGCCAGCGATCGAGGGGTTACCCTTCACAAAGTCACGAAGAGATGGTGTTATAGATTCATTAAACTGGCAAGATTGAAGGTAATGGACATCGTTGGGCCAGCGCGCTGGTAATTTTATCTGACGAGTTTGTCGTTGTCTGTATGTCATTTTGCCTTTCGGTCTTGTTATCAGATTGGCACCAGCGTGACCCGTGAGAAACAAAGTCTTAGCGATCAATTGGGCAGGCCGCCTCCTCGTTGTGGAATTGAAGTCACAGCATCTCTCAGCTTTCACCGTTCTCAGCCCATGGGCCGTGCTGCCACAAAGTCCGTCGCGCGCGTCTACGCCGATGTAAATGCTAAATTAGGACCATCCTGGCACGAATATGGTATGATGGTTTTTTTATCACCCTTTACCATCTCTGATTTCATCTGGAAGACAATCTCCAGGTGCAGTGGGGCTCACAGGACCACTATGAGATTGTTCGAAAAGTGGGACGCGGAAAATACTCTGAGGTTGTTTATTTCCCTTCCCCCCCACAGCACTCTATCAAACACGTTTCCAGGTCTTTGAGGGCGTGAATGTGATTACGGAGGAAAAGTGTATCATCAAGGTTCTAAAGCCTGTAAAGAAGAAGAAAATCAAACGAGAAATCAAAATTTTACAGAATCTTGCAGGTGGCCCGAATGTTGTTGCCCTACTTGACGTCGTGCGCGATCCTGCATCGAAGATCCCTAGCTTAATCACCGAATACGTTAACAACATCGACTTCAAAGTACTGTATCCCCGCTTCACGGATTACGATGTGCGGTTTTACATGTTTGAGTTACTGAAGGTATGCAACGGTGCTTTCCTTAGATGTCACTCAACTCCCATAGGCTCTGGACTTTTGCCATTCCAAGGGCATAATGCACCGCGACGTGAAGCCACATAATGTTATGATAGATCACGAACATCGTAAGGTATGTCTCAATATAAGATATGCAGAGCTAGAGTTCACTCGAGCATCAGCTTCGACTTATTGATTGGGGGCTGGCGGAATTCTATCATCCAAAGACTGAGTACAATGTTCGCGTTGCGTCACGATACTTCAAGGGACCGGAGCTGCTTGTAGACTTCCAGGAATATGATTACAGCTTAGATATGTGGAGCTATGGTTGCATGTTTGCATCAATGGTAAGAGGAGGCGCCTACATTGCTTTTGATGTCACATTGACGATTCCCCAGATATTCCGCAAAGAACCATTCTTCCACGGCCATGACAATTACGACCAACTGGTCAAGATCACCAAAGTTCTCGGAACAGATGAACTCTACGCATACATTGATAAGTACAACATCCGATTGGATTCGCAGTACGATGAACTACTCGGAAGGTCAGTCAACATTTTTCAAACATGCAAATCTCTAAGTATTTGTCAGATACCCGAGGAAACCTTGGACAAGATTTATCACGTCAGAGAATCAGAGATATATTTCGAATGAAGCAATCGATCTGCTGGATAAGTTACTCCGATATGACCACCAGGAACGTCTAACAGCTCGTGAAGCACAGGCGCAGCCCTACTTTGGTCAGATCTTTATTTTCTCTTCTTTGTAGTTATAACTCAACGATTTCAAGATCCCATCCGTGGTGAATCTCAGGTCCCCGTCGATGGAGGAAATGAACTGACAGTGTCCACATAAAAATTGTTAATTTCTTGTAATTGATGCCCAATGCCGTATGTATAGACTTTTTTTCGATACACCACTGCTCTGTGCATAGTTAAACCACCGAGAGCTGATTGTCCAATCATCATCAGTCTGCCAACTGACCTTCATCATTTAGTGTGACTCTACCAACAGGTTATTGCTGCTCTCATGGGTGACACTAGAATCAGCAACCTCATGCAATCAAGGATTGTTTGCAGCCATTTCTCACAACATATAATAATTCAGGCCGAAAGAGACTGACAAAAAATAGAATCTTGTTTTGTTATGGGAACCATCATTCTCTGGTCAATTGCTCTAGCTGTGTTGTATCTCAGTCAGTTCACTTTGCTCACTTCCTGCTTCTTTGTGAACTGTGCTGTATTGTATTTAGCTTGCTTTGCTCACTTTCTGCTCTGTTGTATGACCTGTTTAATTGTGTTGCACATGTTTCAGTTTCTTTGTCGTTGGCGGCTAGACTTGTTTTGAGAACATGACTCGGCATTATCCGCTGATCTACATCAAAGTGCCACGCGACAGTAGTAGCACAAATCAGAATGCATGGTGTACTGGAAATGAGTGTTGTCAATCTCAAACGTCACTGCCCCTGCACATATCTGCTCACTTAACCTAGTCAACGTCGATACGGTATACATGTGAGAATTCCCATCATCAGTATGCAGATTTAGTGTCTTACATAATGATTCAGAATGTGAAACCCTTGTGATGCAGTCTCGAATTATATTTACTGTACACCATTCAATTATTGTTGATTTGGCTGGCAATCACCTCGTATCTAAGTCCCTCCATTGACAGAACCTGTAATGGAGTGCACCAACACTAAAATTCTTGCTTTATATTGCAATGTGTGGTTCATCTGACGCAGTATCATAGAAGAAATCTATTATTATACATGTTCGGATCAAAATTTCCCGACATCTGTGAAATTTTGGAATGTAAACACCTAGTAGAATTTTGGGGGTCCTTCTCTCCAAGGGACACATGACTCGGAAAATGCTGATTGTCAAAATCTGATTGGCCATATGCTATATTTCCCACCTATCACCTCAACCCTGAGATGTCTCATTCCGAAAAGGATAGTTCAAAATTAAAATTGCACAATGCTACATAAGTTGGAGATTGACTACGGAGAAACCAGTTGATTCTGGTCCCGGGTACTGTCATGATCAGAGCTGGGCTCTTCCTCTTGCTTATCGACACCCTCAACATTCTGGTAGCTGCCTTCTCCATCGGTCGTTCCGATAATGTGAGTACCTTTCTATAAAATTTGGGCAGTGGCTCAATTACTGATTTCGCAAAATAGCTCGCTGTGTAAGCCATCTTTTAGATCGTTGATGTTTGCACATTTTGAACCTTTGAGTGTTTGTTGGAAAGGTATTGGGGCCAGGACTCGGCAGATCATCAGCAAAGGTGAACTAACTGACCCGGGTACTTGACTGTCGTTGAACAATACCAGGTTGTCGTTCTATTGTCAAGATGATACGATCGATGTGATTCCACTGGCGTTCCTCTATGTTTTCTTCGGGGTGGACGGGAAGCCGGAAGTTGATTTTTCCAACGTAAGTATAATGCTATCTTGTGCTGGTGCAATGTATCGATAGCTTTTCAAGATATGTAATTCATATGGAAAGGTGTTTGCGGGTTCCGCTCTAGCAGATTGTTCTTTCCTGGCTTCTGATATCAAGACTTGTCAGTCTAAGGGGAAAGTTGTCACGATTAGCCTCGGAGGAGCCACAGGTCAAGTTGGGTTTCCGGATGCTGGAACGGCTAGCGATTTTGCGGGGACTATATGGGATATGTTCCTAGGTAGAGTTATTTCTCTTTATTCCGTCGCACTTGTACTGATACAAAATCGAAGGAGGTGGTAGGTCAAAACAAAATACCGATATTCAATATCAACTTAACTAATGGATTGGCTGAAACACGCAGAAAGTAATACAAGACCTTTTGGTGATGCGGTTCTCGACGGGTCAGTTTTGCGGCAGTCAAACGAGCTCAATGATTCACTTACTCCTTTGTATAGGGTGGACTTGGACATAGAGTCTGGTTCTCCCCAATATTATTCAACATTCGTCGAACAGTTGAGAACTTTGTCGAAGAACTCGGACAAGCAGTATGTGAAGTCCTCTTATGCTAACATCTCCAATTCATGTCTGCAGGTACTATATCACTGCTGCTCCTCAATGTCCCTTCCCAGACGCGGCATTAGGAAATGT
>Ga0153976_1000639_pt1 | contig 12293 bp, 12 predicted proteins | sample TSGA060MetaG_FD_104717 | JGI IMG/M metagenome (GOLD analysis project Ga0153976, IMG submission 104717) | Attine ant fungus gardens microbial communities from Georgia, USA - TSGA060 MetaG | ecosystem: Host-associated > Fungi > Mycelium > Unclassified | place: USA: Georgia, Yuchi Wildlife... | reverse complement strand
TACTGACCCTTCAAATTTCATGAGGAAGTCAGCAATGTGTTTATTTCCTTAGATGAGTGTTTCAACTTTCCATTCTGCATCAGCCTTCTCTGTTTGGTCTTTGAACATGAGTCCAAGCTACTAAGTATGGACTAACTTATTTCTGGTGACTAAATCCACCCTGCATTACTTACTCCAAGCTTCTTTCTAACACAATCGTATCAACTCAGTTGACTCTGAATATTGGAGCCACTGTGACTTACTTTGTCCTTTACTTATAGACATGAAGAAAGTACGTGCACACATATAATTCTCATGTATTCACCATGATCATCAGATTATCATATAGGCTATATCTGCATTAATCCGCCCCATCTTTCTTCCCGCTACAAGCAAGTAGACCCATGCAAAGCGGGCATATGGCCAGTGAATTTTTTTTCAGGCAGGAGGTGATGAGCCCTGTGCCGGATTTCTCCCTCTAAGAGTATTGATTAGTTTCGACAACCAATACATGAATAAGGATTCCTTACTTTTTTCGACTCCCAAGCATTTCCTGGAGTTGCTTCCGGAAATAATCAATTTCCTTAGTCCAGTCCCCAGTATCATGACCATGATCTAGGTCAAATGCTCTTGCTTCCCGAAGAAAATGTTCCAGATCTTTCACTCGAGCGATTGATGACTCGGGTTCGTTGGCCCCGCGTGCTTTTGCAAGGTAAGAAGCTACCACCGTTGACATCACACCTTACATAAATCCAAATTTATCAAAACAGCTTATCGAAAAGGCGGTGCGACTTACCAAATACTGTTGTTTGAATTGCAGTCTATATATATGTACACAATGTCAAAAAAAAAAGGATCACGCCAATCATTTTCAACTTACCGATCTCGACCCAGAAGTAGCTGCTGCTGATAAACCTGTCGTGATAGACCCAAGGAGAACTTGAAGCCCGATGGCAAGATTGAGAAGGATTCCGGTTATTCTGGCTTTTGCTTTGTATTTGAAACATGCTCTTGTTGCGTCGGTTATCGTCGGTTCTAAGCGTTCCGACACAGTCATCTTCCGCTATAAGAATTTTTTTTCTTGAAAAAATAAACACACAACAAATTTTTGCGACATTACCTTGACTGCGTCCGGTTCCACGGCAGGAACCATCCAATCGACACCTGACCTCCTTCCCATACGATGATTATAACTATAACCATCAAACGTATGCGGCCGACGAACTCCAGTAGGACCAATGGAATGAACTTGAGGTGGTGGTGATGGCAATACTACTTGACTGGATTGCATGCTATGATGATCTCTCCCTTGTCCATGACCAGGTGAAGTCTGCGAATCATCCGACGGTTCTGCCAAAGGTGCCACGACACTAACATTTGGGAAACCACTAGTTTTTGATTGATTCAAAGAAGGGCCAGGTAGAGCATTAACGGGATAGTGAGGTTCTGTGACGATGGGTCCCCCAAAAGTAGAGCAGGTCGCTGGCTTGGTTCCTGTACTCTCTGCAGCATGTTGCGCAGTAGCAGGTTCATCCAGTGGTGTGGACATGCTGTCGTGTGCGCCGCTGACCGGGCTTGTATTCATAGATTCCAGAGAAAGCTGAGCCGGAGCAGAGTTCGAGTTCGATGAGCTGGGGTAGGAGAAGCCTAATCCCTTTTCCGTTGACTGCTGAGGTGGAAGTCCACGTGGTTGTGCTCCTGAGGGTAAAGGTATTGTCGCATGTTCATGATGCTGCTGCTGGTGTTGTTGAACACGCTGAGGTACAGTATACTGCTGGATCAGCGCAGTTACTTGTTTTTGTTCTGGCAGAGGGGTGTAGTCGATCAGAAAGTAGACGGATCCTGCCAAATCGCCTCGTTCCTAGATATGTTTTTTGACAGACAACATAAAGGTGCAAAGGAACGTAGACATCTGAATACTACTCATGTCGTCTTCAGGTGACATTCTCAAGGAGGTGTGCGAGTGAAACCTAACAATATCAAGTGCCTGAAGTTGAAATGGGGAAAGGGGATGAAGCCGGTTGATGAAGATTGCCTGAGCCGGCCTGGAATTGCGCCCGTCGTCAGACATGAGCATTGGGTTTGGGTTTGAGATTCTGCCTTCCAATGTCAAAAGATCATGGATCAAACCCATCAGCACAGGAATTCACTACACTATCCACTATAAATCAAGTCGCCGCTTATCAGACACAGCTCTTGGGAAGTCCCACGCCCATTACATGCGGATTAGCTACATGGTTCTTTCGGATCATTCCCTTTTCACTGTCATGTAATGTTTCTGCTACAACTTCACCGGATGGCCAGTTTTCTCTCCATCTGAACACTCATGGACATTTATCTATAAATAATCATTTCCCTTCCTCAGTCGTCAGTCAACCTACTTCAGTGACCCTTGAAATGAGGTTTGCCTGATATTGCTAGCTAGTTATCAACCTACTTTGTCCCGAGTTTACTGCTCCACACATGCCCTGCCAAAATCCATGGAGTTTTCCTCCATGTCCACATCTTGACTTTTTCAAACACTTGCCCAGCTCGTAGCACAGGCCTAAAGTCTCTATCACAGAAATCATACATACATCACCATGAAACTAGATTCATGATAGTATATTATCGGTAATCAGAGATGGTATAGAAATATCCAACCCAGATTGATTGGAAGACACACAATGCCCATACCAAATCGTTGATCATGCCATGTAAATAGTTCTCAACAGGCCGAGTCATGCGATCAGTCCATTCAGCTTTGACAAAGTATGCTACATAGTCAAAGCAAAAAAAAAGTGATGCATTTCACAGTTCAAATAAGAAAAAAAGGTGTCTTTCCTTTCCTTTCTTCTTTCCTCTTTACCCAACAAGTGTCATGAACCTGCACAGTAATAAAAGTATACACATCAGAATGCCTTTAATCAAAAACAACTCTATCAGATCCAGATCCAATTCTCCATATAGCTTCCTAGCACCACTTATACTAGACCTCGGATCCCACACGCAAGACGGAATCAGCCAACTTCTTTTAAGACTCAGTCACCAACTCGGTGTCATTCTCAGTCGGTCTAAAACCAACTGCTGTGCTGAGAGAGTAGTCAAGGATCAATCATGAAAAAAAAAATCTCATCTTATTCTCAACAAAACATCAATTTTGATCCTTCTTCACAAAATCAATACAAAAAAAACCTTTCTTCCATCACATAACCAAAAACCACAACAAAAAACAAAAAAAGTCTATATCTCACTAATGCTACAATTTCACCACAGAGAAAAGAAAAACACACACCGACAACTATAGATGATACACCAAAAGCAACATAAATAAAATGCACACAGCATCATACGCATCGCGAATCATCCATCAAACGTCTTGTAGGACCAACACACTTCTTTTTCCCCCCTCGTCAACGAGTAGACCTGATCAACTAATACCATCTCTTCACACGTGTAAACGCTTCGCGCCGTCATCGTCTCTCGCGTCCACATCTTGTTCATCCTCTCTCGCACGCTTACTTGGAACTCGTCCAGAAAAGTACATGTTAATTGAAGGTTTCCTTGTCGGCCGCGGCGGAGGGGGAACCAAAACGGAACTAAAAGAAGCAAAATTGTAAGGGGTCGGGGCCAGGGTAGAAAAGCTAGAAATTGATGCAGCCGGGTGTACAAGGGAGTCGATCGACATTCCAGAAGACGAGGGAGGTTTCTTCTTGTACTATGTAGACAGATAAAGCAGGCAGAGGAATGAAAAGAGGAACGACTGACTGATTCAAGTTCTGGTTTGCCTCTCCATCTCGCGACGGCCTCACAGAACCTGACAACGGCGCATTCGAGTGGCTCTGCAGGATAAGACCAAGCCAAGTCTTGCATGTGGGTCAAGAGGTCCTGAGTGGATTCGGGGATATCACAAAACTGCATGATGGATTGAGAGAAGAATAAGGTAGATAGAACGGGGTAACTGACACGTCTGAGGCGCTCAAGCATCTCTGTCTGGTATTCAGATTCTTCCTGGAGTTTTCTGGATTGTGGGGAGTGGAGGTTGTTGTCAAGACTGGGGAATAGGAGACGGATGGCCTGATCGAGGTCGGGGAAACCGTCTGGGTCAAATTGTTGAGAGTGGGGGTCCGGGAGAGGAGGGAGATTGTTGTTTGCGGCGATGCCAACGAGGAGGAGACATTGTGCAGGTTGGAAGTCATGCCAGCCCGAGGTGAGATAGCCCTCCAAGACGGCTCTTGTTAGCAAGCCTTGGAGCAAGAAATACCACTCCCTGGTTGGGCGAGCCTCGTGGGCAAACTCTGCAGCGATGAGGGCCGAAAAACGCAAGAAGCGGGGAATGAGGGTGGTGAGTTTTGTGTGGTAGAGGGAGCGCCGAAGATGACTGCCCTTGGAGGCAGGGCGGAGAAGGCCTGAGCCTACAGTGGAGCCGTCGTAGAGAGACATGGGTTGGAAGCAGATCTGACAAGCAGTGTGGAGATGACGGGGACAACGAGAGCTGTAGATGTGGTCAGGGACAAAGCGGGTGAAGATATCGTTGATGACGGTGGCAAGGGCAAGTCGGAGGCGGACACTGTTGGGGAGGGTATGGGGATGAGAACCTGAGGAGGGTGGCTGGTCGAGCATGGCGCTGATCACGCTTTCGAGGTTGTCAGCTCTGAGGCGGAGGCTGCGAGCTCTGACAAGATCCTGGCGAGAGGGATGGAGCTCGCCGTCGTCGTTGTCGTTGTCGTCGTCGTCGGGGTGGATGGAGGACATGCCGAGTTCCGCACGGAGCTGGGCAAAGCGGGTGCGGAGATGAAGCCAGAGCAAATGATCAAGGATGAGAGAGCGAGTGGAAATGTGGCGAGGAGGAATTGAATGCAGTCGATGTGCATGTTTGTGTGCCAGATTTCCATCCCGATGGCCCATGTCAAGTTGCTGCAATACATCATCACCACAATAAATATATTCGTGGGAACATATTGGTGGGAATACACAGATATATTCCGAATACAACTATACTTGTGAGAATACATTAACACCCGTGGAAAAGCCCATCCATGGGAATACATGACTATCTATGGCCTCTGTTCAAAGTTATGTTATTCCACAATCCAGTATTCATGCTCACCAGTTCAGGCAACATCTCCAGCACCCGCGGTCATTGACAGCATGCGAGATGCTGTTGCATTCAGTCTCCTCCAGCCAGCATTCCCGAGTGCATTGAAATTCCGGAGGCACTGTTGCCCCCTTTGAGAGCGAAAAGAGCACAAAAAGTAGGAGAGCAGCAAGCTTCATGCCGGCGTTCAAACTGCTTGCCCTGCTTTATACCGCAATCAGGCATGTCAGCTTCCTGAATCACCGCATCTACCCTGAGTCGCGGCTGTTCAAACAGGCTGTACACATTGTGAGCTATTGTGAGCTGTGCAGCTGCCCATCATGATGGCGGGGATAGCCGGGCGGAGTGTCAACTTTGCAGACATTCCCGAATTCTTGTTGTTGTATTTGTTGACGATGGACTCTCCCTACATAAACGAGGTCGATGTTGTTCCTCCTTCCCCCCAGCTTGATTCCTACCAAGACTTCCCTACCTTCAACGATCCCTCCTACTATTCTCCATTTTCAAATCACTCAGAGCTCAGCTTCATCGGTGAACACGACCTTGACCTCACCGTCTTCGACGATCCTGCCCACACTCTCCCCACGGACTACGACCCCGCAGACTACGACAACTCCACTGCTTCTTCTCTCCTCGTCTACCAAGACAACGACTACATGCCTCATTATGCCTCTCCCTCCAGCGATAATGACGACGATAGACCTTCACGTGCTTCCTCTGTCTCCTACTCTGCCTCTCCGCGATTTGACGTAGCCCAGTCCTTCGAGGCCATGTCTTTCCGCTCTCCTGCCTTCCCCACGGAGTCTCTCCCCCACTCTCCCCAACCTCTCTCTCCCCCTCGCCTCTTCATGCCCGATGATCACCTCCCGGATCCACAACCTCTTCCAAAGATTAATGCCCCCGATCCTGATAATGGTCTTGGAGGCCTCATGTTGAATATCGTCCCCGCAACTCCCATCGGCGGTGGCGCTTCCGCTGCCAACCCGGCTCCCTTTTTACACACTAGTCAGCAATCCCCATTCCAGCTAACTCAGAATCAGCCAGATTCATCTCTAGGTCTTCAATTGCAACAACCATGGTCCACTGTCAATCACCCTTCTTCAACTCAATCCTCTAACACGCTACCCAAACAGGAATATACCTTTCCCTCTCAAGGCTCCCTGTTTGATGACTATCCGCCAAGTGCCCCTTTGAACTCTCGATCCGTCGATGATGCAGCCGCTACTGCCTCTAGCTCCCTTCTGATCCCTGCCAGGACTAGGAGCAAGTCCGATACCTCCCCCGAGCAGCTCCCTTGGGCTCAGCCTTACCTCTCACCTAATGGTGTAAGCGATCAGACCGTAAATGATATCCCATCTCAACAACCTCAACTCAATCCAAATTTTACTTTTGGAGGTAAACCAGCCAACAACTTCCTCTCACCCAATAATTCACCCTCCATTCGCCGCGTCAAGTCAGAGACTGTGTCTAAACCTATACACCGCCAGTCTCGCTCGGAGGACATTCGTGGTATCGGTCTCTCGCCTTCTCACCCCGGCCACCACCATTCCCAATCATCTTCTAGTCAATTTCTCTCTCTTCCTGGCCAAAGAGGATACCTCAGTCCGAACCTGCCCACTTTTGGATTACCCTCTCTTCCATCTGGTGGTCGTTCAGCATCTCCAGTGCATCCTTCCGATGCTAGTCCCGGACACATGCGTCGTGCGTCTAGCGGGACCCGTAGTGAACGAGGATCCGAAGCCTGGCCAGGAGGATCCCCATTGATTCAGCATCGAGTTAGCCCTTATCCCAGTCCTCATGCCAGTCCACGCCTCCGTCTTAATGATCTCCCCTACGATGACTATGCAATCAGATCTAGTCTTCTCGATGTCGGATTTCCCCAGTCACAAGCAGGTTATCAGAATGGATATCCTGGGACATATACGCCCAGCAGTACGGGCGGCAGTACTTATCATACCCCTGGACAATCGCCCTCACCGACTCCGCAGCTTACGTTAGAGTCGTCCGTCCTAAGACCCACCGTCACCACAGGGAGAACTGCCGATGCCAGCCAAAAACGCCGAAAACAGGATGCCACCTTTACTTGTCCCATTCCAGGGTGTGGAAGTACTTTTACCCGCAGTTTTAATCTCAAAGGTGATTGATGCCTTTTACCATTCAACAGTTGACAGGGACCGTTGACACGTTTTTGTTAGGTCATATACGATCGCACAAGGATGAAAAACCGTTCATGTGTCCCTGGCCAGAGTGTGGCAAAGGGTTTGCACGGCAGCATGATTGTAAGCGACATCAGCAATTACATTCTGACACTCGACCGCACGAATGTGGGGGATGTGGGAAACAGTTTGCTCGAATGGACGCTCTCAACAGACATTGTGAGTTTGACGTGTTTTTTTTTCCCACAAGCGTGTGGATGTTGACCGAAAAAAAAAAATTTTCCTTGTAGTGCGATCGGAGGGTGGTGCGCCGTGTAAAAGGTTGTTGAGGGATATTGATGAGGAGGGGAATGGGATTGTGAAGAGTGAGATGATGAATGGGGGTGGTGCGACGACGACAACGACGACGAGATCTGCGGCTATTAGTTTATAGCGATTGCGTTATTGTTATTTCTATTCGAACTTCTTACAATTTTGCTTCGTTCTTTCTTTTTTTTTTTACGCCTAGGCGGACAGTTTGTATGCTATTTATCTATTGTTGCTGTTCTTTGCTATCTTAATACATGTAACCTGTATCTGTGTTTTGCATTTCACACGGAGTTGTCAAAAAGCGTAGCACACCCTGGGCAGGCACAAAAAAGGTCTCAATTCACCGTGGGCAAGGATTCAGGTAGGCGTGAATAAACAAAAGGGATCTGTGTGAGTGAATTATGGGTGGTGATATTCATCAGTCGCGGGTACAATCCCGAGGAAAGAGGAGGTCTTACTCAATACCATAAGAGCGCTTGGGCAGCAGAAAAAAGCCTGTCTTTTTCTTCTTCTTCAAGGCAAAGTTTTTTGTTTTCTTTTCCAGCTCATGTATGAGGGAATACACATATTTACATGACAAACAGGGAAAATCGAAAATGCCTTTCTATTTCTTAATCATCCTCATCACTACCATAGTCATCCAAGCCAAGTCCACCCGAAAGAGGGGGTGGTAGTGGCGGTGCTTTAGCCTGAGGATAGCTCCCGTTTTTCTTGCGAATTTGCGCGAAATATTGGAGGCCTTCTATTACGTCTGCACTCAGCAGACCTTGCGGCTGCGTTTGCGATGGCACTTGTTCAGAAGATTTCTCCGGTGCTGGAAGAAGAGGAGGAGGTGGTGGTGATCTTTCGCTGTCTTCCGAACTCGTATCACCGTCCTCAATCTCCAGTCGCCTCCGCTTATTTCCATTTGGGTCATCTATAAACTCGCCCTCGTCATCGACCAAAACGCCTTCCTCCAAAGCACGGACTGCGCGCATAGCCTTTACGATGCGAGGGTCCATGCGAGTTCGAATCGCTTCCTGCCCGAGTTCTTCCAATCTCCGCTTCTCTGCTACTTTTTGAGTTGGATTGGGATCTTCTGTTGCCCAACGGACGTTCAGGATCTCGTCGTTGTCAAGAGATTGACAGGCCATGGCTTCTTTTGCGAATTGAGCACTGAGTTCGGAGACGTAGGTTACAAAAGCGACGCTCCGGTATTGTAGTACACGAACTAGGTCCAATTGTCAATCGGCAATGTGGAGGTTGCGTGTGGGACTTACTCCGCTCGATGTCGCCCCATTCTCGAAAATGTCTGATGACGACTTCCTCGGTTTCGGGTCCAGTGCCTGTCTCCTTGATACGACCGACATAGAGAGTTCGGTTCTGTCTGTTGAAGCTGCCGACACCACCCATGTCATCGCGATAGTCGGCAAACTTTTCGCGGGCGAAGCAATCTTTGGAAGTGTCCGGAGGAGCCGTGTTTGGGCCAGGGAGACAGTGCAGATATTCACACTCCCAGCCATAGGGACAGCATCCTCGGGAAAAGAAGAGACAGATGTATTTGTTGCCGGTGGTGTTGGCGCGAGTGAGGCCCGAGTCGAGTTTTATCTGACAGCGGGTTTGAGATTTTGTTTTACTGGGAGAATGAGACTGAGATTCTAGATAGAATCAAGCAGACGCACTTTGAGTAATTGTCTTCGCGGTCTCCACCTGCCCATTTGTTGTACCAAATATCTACAGTCGTTGTTGTTGAATCCAGATTTATTCATGACGACTTGTAAACACATACTGTACTCCTTGCCGGTCTGCACGGTCTCGGTCTTGACTACATCTCCTGGCTTAACCTGCTTACGAGCAGGCCTGAGCTTTTTGAGAGGTCTTGGAGCCTGTTTTGCACGGATTTCTAGCTGCTGTTCAGCAGGAACGACTTCGGCCAACGTCTCGTTACTGCTCATGTTCAGTGCCAAAACAGTCTGTGACACCTAACTGTCACAGTTCTCGATGTGATGTCACGATTTTATTAATATATTCTTCTACCACTATGTCCCGCATTCCTCAGCCGTCGTCCTCGCGGAGACCGTCCACGACGAGCATACCCCCGACTCTCACAACTCCAACGCGACCACGGGTCCTCAACTCCATTACTAGTACTCCGACCGCACGGACCTACGCCAATGGCAGCTCTACCACGTTGAAACCCACAGTTTCAACGGTACGAAAGACAGGATCTGCAGTGTCTCTCAAGGCGAAAACACCGATAACCCCCAGACCACCGCCAGTTTCTCCTGCCAAGGCTAAGCCTCCTACCAGTGCAATTGTAAACTCGCGTGCAGTGTCGGAAAAAAACCCCAGTACACCCTCAATGAGTGTGCGAGAGGCGATCGCCCGCAAGCGTGCAGAGGCAAAGAAAGCTCAGGCTAGGTCAGGTGAAAGCGATGGCTTTGACACCGTGTCGAGCCTGCAGGATGCGCTTCCTCCTCACGTCAACCCAGCTCAACAGGAAGAGGACGTTCTCGGCCGAGCGACGCTGAGGGAAACTATAGATAAAGCGCGCAGTACAGGTGATGACATGTTTTTGTTTCCATGTAATAGCTGATTCCAACGCCCAGGGACTTGCTGCAAGGTTCACTCAACTTGTCTACGCGTTCATTGAAGTGTCTACCATCAGCCTTGTATGAGGTTCATCTAAATGTTACGCCGGAGCCATTGAAATCTGTTCCCGATGAGGCATCGCTGCCGTCGGCGTCCGATGAATCTAGAACCTCGAAAGAGATACCTGCATGGTTCGAGGCTCAGGACTTGCGTGTCATCAAAGCCTGGGGAAATGAGATACAAGAGATACAACCAGAGATCTCGTTGTTTGGGTCTTTGAAAGTGATAGACGTATGCAGCCATTCACTTCTTCGCACGTTCCCTATCTCACATGGCTTTTAGTTTCACCATAATCAACTTAAATCCATACCCGACACCCTTGCCGACCTCTCTGTCCTCACAAATCTTGATATTTCCCATAACCGTTTGTCTACGCTTCCGAACGTACTCTTCGCCCTCCCGGAATTGACGAATCTTAATCTTTCCCATAATGCTCTTACCAGTTTACCCTTCAATGCATATTTTGTTCAATCTGGTTCTCGTCTTCAGAACAAGCACAACACAAGCACTTCTTTCTTTGGACCCCAAATCATTCGATCCAGTTCTCCTTTACCAAAGCTTCTCGTTCTTAATGTATCTCACAACCAACTCACTTCTGAAGCCATTGATGTAACACTCCCAAAAACTCTATCTCATGTGGATTTCTCGGGGAACCCTCTTGGGTCTTCGCAAACACTTCTTAAAGCACTGTCCTCTCTTTCCCGTCTCAAGGAGCTTCTGATGGCGAAGGCAGATGTTGGAAATGATTCTTTCCCAGCCGATCTTCTTTCCTCTTCACCATTTCCCAGTCTCAAAGTTTTGGATCTCTTGGAGACCCGAGTCACTCTGGACGTCATTCGCGATGCGTTAAAAGAGATGAAGCAGCATCTTGATCATGATTTTACCTGCGAAGAACCCCCAGAGGGAGTTTTGCGCGTGATTGTTGGGAAGAAGGTTATCAAGGAGGCTTGGGAAATTGAGCTTGAGAAGCGTGCCCGGCGTCGGGTCGACAAGGGTTTTGATTTCGGTAGTGATTGGGATGAGTCGTCCCGGCCTACAAGTACTTCTCCCTCGTCCTCTGTGCTATCTAATGTACATTCTATGCGTTCTATTTCGTCTCGCCCAACAAGAAATGCGCAAGAGATAGCTAAGGAATCTTGGGACGATGAACCGACGAAAGATCGCAGCAGATCGAAAACTGCCGCTGCTCAAGTTGAGGACCACTCAGACAGGATTGGCGTGGGTCTCTCTCTGGCGAATACACAATACTACGAGCCGTCAACTCAAACATTGACCCTTCCACCCTCACAACCGCCGCAGGTTAATCATGGTCGTGCATTCTCCCTCGCGACCAAAATTACACCGTCGTCCTCTTCGTTGGCAGATATGACAGTTCCGCTTCCATCTTTGCCACTGAACATCATTGTCACCGAGCCATTCGCACATTCCCTGCGGTCCCTCATCCTCGTCAATCGACGCGCCGACCGTTCATTTGTGCTCCCTTCATCAGCTGCGACGGATCCGCAAGGTTTCTTACCCTGTCTCGAAGATTTGGATTTGGAAGGGTGTAATTTTTCGGAGTCCATCTCGGTTCTTTATGGAGATGTGCCTTTTTCGACTGCCTCTTCGTCCCCATCGCATTCGAATACTCGTTCAACTCAACCACTTCTTTCACTCATTGCGACCCTTTTCCCGAGCCTTCGCACACTCAATTTATCGTATAATGCGCTCTCGAGCTCCGCTTTCACACAGGAATCACTATCTGCGCTTATTCTTCCATCGCCTACGGGTGATGACGGAGCGAGGAGAGGTCTACGGCACCTACGGTTGAGGGGTAATCAGATGACGCACCTCGATGGATTTGCAGCTATCGCTCAAATGTTCAAGGGAAACAGACTTAATTCAGAATGGAAGCTGGAGGAATTGGATTTGAGGGATAATGAGATTGGACGGTTACCGCCTGAAATGGGTTTGTTGCCTTTGGACGTGTTGTTGGTTGACGGAAATACGTAAGGGATTTTTCTTATTGTTCAAATGCCCTTCCTTCTCTGACGTTTAGCTGGTTCTTACAGGTTCAGAGTGCCACAGCACCGAGTTTGGGAGAGAGAAGGGACGAAGGGTTTACTTGCCTGGTTGAGGGGAAGGGTGGAGTGATGGATTTG
>Ga0153976_1000629_pt1 | contig 12349 bp, 13 predicted proteins | sample TSGA060MetaG_FD_104717 | JGI IMG/M metagenome (GOLD analysis project Ga0153976, IMG submission 104717) | Attine ant fungus gardens microbial communities from Georgia, USA - TSGA060 MetaG | ecosystem: Host-associated > Fungi > Mycelium > Unclassified | place: USA: Georgia, Yuchi Wildlife... | reverse complement strand
AGGCTTGCTCTTTATTGTAAGATATCATGTCCTGTCACGCATTTTAATGAACACCATGAGTGTCTGAAAGTGTAGCCCACGCAGTCAACCAACGAGTGTGATGACGGATAACTTACGTAGTCGCCCCGACGTAAATACAAAAGCTACATACCCTGCAATGGCAATGCAGAAGATATTGCGTCAACCAGGACCTGTATTTATCCGTGCACTGCAAGCTGCAAATACTTACCAGCTTCCTTGAAGCCTATCTTCCCTTTCCGTCGTAAACGAGAATGCGTCCTAACACTGCCATTTATTGATTGCGCATTTAGAGTTGAGGAATGGTGATTGCAAAAGGGCGATAACTCACCAACTGGTGAGTGCTCAGACGAGCTAGGCTAGATCCAGGCAGTAACCACTGAGGTCCCTGGGCTGCCTACAGGACCTGAAGCATAACGTAAACCCTGCAATCCCGCGATACTCGATCAAGCAACAACCTCGAAGAACCCATTACACCAGGCGAATCGGCGTGTAGGGTGGCTAGCGGGATGTTTTTACATGGGCATTGAAATGCTAAAGCTTGGACCTTGAAGGTACGTTTTTGGGCTTCCTTCAACTCTTTGTCTTTCCCGCTTACCGTGAATCCTAGGATGCAAAAGTCTATCAACTGGCGGTCTGAAGCACGAGAAATTAAAACAACGGTCGAGCGCTAAACCGCAGCTTGAAATGCAGCTGAATTTTCAAGTCGTATAGCATACTCCACAAATATCTTTGGGAATGTGGACTGGCGGATAATAGCGCGGGTGTGCGTCACTGGTGCATCGACAGCGTGTAGAATATGCCAACAGTTTGATGTGAACTGATTTTCTGTTTTGAAAGAATGAACGGTTTACTGTCGGAAGATGTGACATATACTAGCAGTACGATCACGTCACGGTCACCGAATCCTTGAAAGGAAGAGTCGGAGTTCAAGTTATAACTTTCGACGAGTAACAACGCATCTACCGTATGTGCGGGTTGGGTATATCTGCTGTCAATATGGTTGGTCTCGGCCTCTTAGAACCAAGGTTCAAACGTTCAAGCATGCCCATTTTCGACCTGAATGAGAGGTAAGTACTGTATTACGAGGGCAGTTTTGAGGACTTCCGACTTCATAATATCAATGTCGTGTGCGTGGTCATTCCTAATACTATCACTGATGATGTACTGTCGGGCTCGTTTTGTTCTGATCCCCCGGTGCCAACAACGCTCGACTGCCACCGTTTGCTACTCTGAGTCCACTGGCAAGTTTCTTCTGCTCACTATGGCTTCTGACGCTTGCTACGGCGATCGCGTCATCTCCTCGTGCGTGCCCGACTTCCTGCACTCTAAACTCACTTCTCACACCAAATTTACCCTTGCTACTACACGTCACACATATCATATCTCTGAGGATCCAACAACGCCTGTTCAACATCTTCATCGCTCGAATTTCGAACGAAGGAATTTGCAGCGTCTTTTATGGCAAAGGTACTAGGGGCTGGGTCACGTATATCCTAGGGGAACGTTCTGCGGAACGTTTCGCGGACTCGTTACTTATTGAGTCCGACATTAAGTCTTACCATCCATACTTATCTGAAGTATAGGTGCAGGCATGAACACCAGGGTATAAATGCGCCAGGTTCAACCTATCCATTTCATCATCTGACATTTCTGTTCAGCTTAATCGCAATGAAGATTTCCATCTCTCTCTTTGCTCTTTTCGTCGCTTTCGCGAAAGCCGCTTGCTCGCCTTGTGATCCAAAAGTCGAGGTATACCTGAATCGCTGACGGTGCAACGATCGGCTAATTCCCAACAGGTCAGAACCGGTGATGCGGGCGGCTGTGACGTATTATATGGAGGCCAAATTCAGATAACATTCCAGCCAGCCTATTTGGATTGCGGTTATGCAAACCCAACCACGACTCAACCGCAGCCAGCCCCGACTCAACCCCAGTCAACCCCGGCTCAACCCCAGTCAACCCCGGCTCCACCCCAGCCAACCCCTGTCTTTCACGCAGTACCTTTTCTGAGAGCGTACCAGCCAAACGTTTTCGATCACTTTTATACCACAGACGCCAATGAGATGGCGAACGCCGTCAACAAACTTGGATACAACCAGGAGGGCATTGCCGCATATGTCTTTACTACCCAAGCGCCTAACACCATTCCGCTCTATCGCATGTACAATGCCGCTGCCTTTGACCATTTTTACACCACTTCATATCCTGAAGTGCAGAGCGCAGGTGCCAACAGCGGCTACACCTACGAGGGGATCGCTGCTTATGTCTACGGCAGCGCTATATCCGGAAGTGTCCCCTTCTACCGTATGTACAGCCCGAAGGTCACAGATCACTTTTACACCACATCTGCGGCCGAGGTCAGTTCTGCTAGTGCGAATTATAATTCGGAGGGCATCGCGTGTTACGTACTTACCAATCCCACATAAATGATTGAGTTGGGTTATCCAACATACTTTCAGCCACGTATTTCTTTCAACTTGCGTTCAGCTTATTCAGTCACGTATTTCCTTCATCTTGCTATGGTCTTGACCCTTTCCAATGATTCAGCCATGTATTTCTTTCAACTTGCGATAACATGAAGATCAACGAGACCAAATAACTGTAAAGCAACTGGCATAGCGCGTAGTAAGCACAACAGGCTTACCCCCTCCCCGACTATCTTTGAGCTCGTTCCTTCTCCCAGATATCCAATGCTTCGCAGTCCTCCAACTCGCGTCGTGGTAGCCACTCGTCGTCTTCTTCGCCATACCCAACCCAGCGAACCAAGTACCGCTTTCCTCGACCAACCTTCTTCTCGTCGATGATCCGATCAATGAAGTTCTCCAACTGGCCATCAGCAGTAACAACGGGACCTGGACGTGGCAGCTCGCGCAATTGGAAAGTTCGGGGTTGTTAGGGTGATAGGGACGTAACTGACTGGCGTGGAAAGTAGGAAAAATGTTGGGAGAGTTGGGGAGATCGAGTGTGTACGTTGACGACTCGGGATGCGCTTGGACAATGGTGTATGGGCCGTCGTACCTTGGCATGAACTTTGCGACCCGCTTGTCCCCTTTCTGCATGTACTCTCGTCTCCAATGTTTCGTCGTCAACATGACACGATTGATAGGACAATGACGGGTAAATGAATAATGCCGCAAAACGCACGTTGAACTGAATCTCAGAAACCTGGGGACCTTGGAATGTATCAAGGGCGAATGGGTCGCCGACCTTAAGTGACCGCGTTTTCTCCGTGAAGAGTGCGAGGAATTTGTCGTAGATCCCTTCTTGGACAAAGATACGTGAACCTGCACAGCATGTCTGACCATGGTTAAAGCTTCATGTCACCGTATCAGTATCATTGTGAACTGACTTTCTGTTTTGACTCGGAAAAAATGAACTGTCCGAAGATGTGACATACAGCCTCATCCTGTTCAGCTTAATCGGAATGAGATCTCCATCTCTCTCTTCGCTCTATTCGTCGCTTTCCCGAAAGGCTCTTGCGCATCTTGTGATGAAAACACCGAGGTATGGCTGAATCGTTGACGGTGCAATTTTCCGCTAACTCCCAACAGGTCAGAGCCAGTGATGGGGGCAACTATAACGTATTATATGAAGACAAAGTTCAGATAACATACCAGCAAACCTATTGGGATCACGTTGATGTAGACCCAACCCAGCCTGAGAGACCATGCCAGCCAACCCATACAGACCCACCCCACCCAGAACCTGTCTTTCACGCAGTACCTTTTCAGAGAGCGTACCACCCAACCTATTTCGATCACTTTTATACCACAGACGCCAAGGAGATGGAGAACGCCATCAACATACCTGGATACAAGCAGGGGGGCATTGCCGCATATGTCTTTACCACCCAAGCGCCTAACACCATTCCGCTCTATCGCATGCAAAATGTCGCTGTCGTAGACCATTTTTACACCACTTCATATCCTGAAGTGCAGAGCGCAGCTGCCAACGGCTACACCTCGTTGCGCTGCAGCAATGAACTAAGAATACAACGGCAGCTCACAGCGCTTACAAAAGATCTAGCAACGGTCAGCGAGGCAGTGCCCTCGAAAGAGCAAATATGACTGGGACGTCTTTGAGCTTTAAGGTCTGCGACCCATTCGCCCTTGATACATTCCAAGGTCCCCAGGTCTCTGAGGTTCAGTTCAACGTGCGTTTTGCGGCATAATTCACTCATCAGTCTTTGTCCTCACGATTGCACAACGTATCATGTCCATCATCGAGTCCTGAAAACACGCAGGCACCACAATTGAGGTCGGCGGCATACATACCCCGGGGCCTGCAATGGCAATGCAATGGCAATGCAAAGATATTGCGTCATCCAGGACCTGTATCTATCCGTGCACTGCAAGCTGCAAATACTTACCAGCTTCCTTGAAGCCTATATTGCCTTTCCGTCGTACGAGAATGCGTCCTAACACTGCCATTTACAATTGCGCATTTAGAGTTGAGGGATGGTGATTGCAAAAGGGCGATAACTCACCAGTGAGTGCCCAGACAAGCTAGGCTAGATCTAGGCAACCACTGAGTCCCAGGTCCCTGGGCTGCCTACAGGACCTAAAACATAGTGTAAACATGCAATCCAGCGATACTCGATCAAGCAACAACCTCGAAGCACCCAGTACACTGGGAGCCTAAGAACCCATTACACCAGGGGATCGGCGTGTAGGGTGGCAAGCAATTTCTTTTTACATGGGCATTGAAATATGGGCTAGAGCTTGGACCTTGAAGGTAAGTTTTTGGGCTTCCTTCAAACTTTGTCATTCCCGCTTACCGTGAATCCTATGTAGGATGCAAAAGTCTATCTATGCGTGCCGTAGTTATGTGGCTGAATGAACGAAATACACACGTATTGAGTGTAAAATTGGAAGGAGCGCTTGGGTGAAAACCGGAAGGGCTTGCTCGAACCTGGGTATCGAAGTGAGCTGTGAGGGCGGGTGGGCACCGATACAGGTCACATGACGTGTGCATAACCGACATTACCTAAGGTTGAAACTCTATTACGTAGTGAGGCACGGACAAAGGATTAGAGTATAGTCTTCGAGCGAACAACGGGTGTGACGCATTCTCTCTTGTTCCCGTGCCACGACAATTGTTCGCGTCATCTCCCTGAGTCGTGCTCGCCGTTCATTTCACCTTCGTCCCACTATGATACTTGGCGCAAGACTTTTTCAGCCCAACGACGGTTCCCCGCCAGTCCTTCAAGATCTCACATCTATAAACATTTGTCTATCACTCATCTCCCCGACTTTACCATTGCAAATCCTAGTCAGATTTCCTAAGAGCCCATCTCGGGACCGATAGTGCTGCCGCGGTCCGGTTCAGTCCGGTTCAGAGAGGGTTTCACGAGAACCGCTAACTTCCGCAGCTTCAAATGCAACTGAATTTTCAAGTCGTATCAGCATACTCCACAAATATGTGGAGTGGAGGATAATAGCGCGGGTGTGCGTCATTGGTGCATCGACAGCGCGTAGAATGTGCATCGGTTTGACTAGGTAAATTGTGAACTGATTCTCTGTTTTGAAAGAATGACTCGGAACTTGACAAGCTTGAAGGTGTGACATATAGCGTACAATCACGTCACGGTCACCGAATCCCTGAAAGGAAGAAGTTGAAATTATTTTGAACTTTCGATGAACTTTCCAGGGACCTGAGCGCATCTAACGTGTGCGGGTTGGGTGTATATGCTGTCATTATGGTTGATCTCGGCCTATTAGAACCACGGTTCAAACAGGCTCGTTTCAACCTGAATGAGAGGTAAGTACTATCATATTACAACGGCAGTAGGCCATTTGAAAACCAACTTCATAATATCCCTACGCGTTCATAGACGTTTTGAGACCCAGGGTGAGTGAAGGTTAGTATTTGGGCTGAAACTCGGCGAAGGGGTTTCCGGCCCGAAACACCACTCCTGAACCTAGAGGGGTGCGACGCGTACGGCGAAGGTAGGACACCCATATATAAGGAGGAGGGCGGAATGTGTGGCATGTGCATGGCACGGGTGTAGCATCTGGCATAGATAGATAAAATTACATACTACAGGATTTGTTGTCCACACCAAGGTATATCACGAGCATGTGATTAAGAGCAGTCCTCTCAAGGTTCAAGTTGAAACCGCCCAATAGTGGCCCTAACAATGAATTGTTGGATCAGCTAGGGTGTACGTTTCGTCCTGAGTCCCCCGGCAATCAGATCCTCGGTCCCGAGATGGGCTCTTAGGAGAACTGACAAGGATTCGCAATGGTAAGCCAGGAAGATGAATCTTGGACAAATTTCTATAAATGCGAGATCAAGGACTGGCGGGGAGCCGTCGTTGGGCTGAAAAAGTCCTGCGCCGAGTATCGTAGTGGGACGAAGCAAGAGTCGGGGTCTCAAAACTTAACCTTCCGCTTAGACCTCATTCTACGCTACTACGCTCGTGCCTCGCTTTCGCTTAGAATATAAAATATGTCTTGTGCGTGGTCATTCCTACTATGTACGGTGCAATGGTCGTATCGGGTTCATTTTGTTCTGATTCCTCGGGTGCCAACAATGATCAACTGCCACCGTTTGTTACTCCACTGGCAAGTTTCTTCTGCTCACTATGGATTCGGACACTTGCTATGGCGATCGCGTCATCTTCTCGTGCGTGCCCGACTTCCTCGGGCTGCATTTTATGTAAACTCACTCCTCACACCAAATTTACCCTTGCTACTACACATCATACATATCATATCTCTGAGGACCCAAGAACACCTGTTCAACATCTTCATCGCTCGAATTTCGAACGAAGGAATTCACAGCGTATTACTTATATGGCAAGGGTACTAGGCTGGGTCACATATATACTCGGGGAACGTTCTGCGGAACGTTTCCCGGATTCGCTACTTATTGAGTCCGACATTACATCTTACCATCCATACTTATCTGAAGTATAGGTGCAGGCATGAACACCAGGGTATAAGTACGCCAGGTTCAACCCATCCATTTCATCATCTGACATCCTATTCAGCTTAATCGCAATGAAGATCTCCATCTCTCTCTGTGCTCTCTTCGTCGCTTGCGCAAAAGCCGCTTGCTCGCCTTGTGATCCAAAAGTCGAGGTATAGCTGAATCGCTGACGGTGCAATTATCGGCTAACTCCCAACAGGTCAGAATCGGTGATGCGGGCGGCTGTAACGTATTATATGCAGGCCAACTTCAGATAACATACCAGCCAGCCTATTTGAATTGCGTTTATGCAAACCCATCCCCGAGTCCATCCCAGCCAACCACGACTCAACCCCAGCCAAGCACGACTCAACCCCAGCCAAGCACGACTCAATCCCACCTAACCACGACTCAACCCCAGCCAAGCACGACTCAACCCCAGCCAAGCACGACTCAACCCCACCTAACCACGACTCAACCCCACCCAAACCCGACTCAACCCCACCCAAACCCGACTCAACCCCACCCAACCACGACTCAACCCCACCCAACCACGACTCAACCCCACCCAAATCCGACTCAACCCCACCCAACCCCTGTCTTTCACGCAACACCTTTTTGGAGAGCGTACAACCCAACCACTTTCAATCACTTTCTTACCACAGACCACAATGAGATGGCGGTCGCCGTCAAGAATGGATACATCGAGGAGGGCATTATCGCATATGTCTTTCGCGAACAAGCGCCCGCCACCGTTGCATTCTATCGCATGTTCAACAACGCTATCAAACACCATTTTTACACCACTTCATGGCCCGAAGCGCAAAGTGCAAATGCCAACAACGGCTACATCTACGAGGGAATCGCTGCGTGGGTCTACGAAAACCCTATACCCGGAAGTGTTCCCTTCTACCGTATGTACAGCCCAAACACCAAAGATCATGTTTACACCATATCTGCAACCCCGGTTAACAATTATAATTTGGAGGGCGTCGCGGCTTACGTACTTACCCATCCCACATAAATGATTCAGTTGAGTTATCCAACATACTTGCTATGGTCTTTACCCTTTCCAATGATTCAGTCACGTATTTCCTTCATCTTGCTATGGTCTTGACCCTTTCCAAATTCCAATGATTCAGTCATGTATTTCTTTCATCTTGCGTTCAACTCTGTAATCCTGCCATTTGATGTACATTTGTAACTCGATTCTGGATCGATTGACTATATTGCTGCTCTGTCTGTCCAATGTCCTACTTCACGATGATATTCATAAGCACAACGGGATGACAGTGACATCTTTTTACTTGTCATATGTCGAATCCATCACCGGACGGTGCGAATTTCGACTACTATAGTCCACAACAGGGTTCCCCGAAGGGATCAACAAAAACCCTAAATAATGCGCCCTTCGACTTTGGAATCACACTGGAAATAATGGGATGTGGAAGAAACTGTATGCGATAAATGTGAAACTCTTCCAGTTTTTCAGAGTCCGCGGGGGACGAAGACCTTACGCGTACAGTTTGCAAAAGCTGGAGGATGAGTCATGAGGGAGGCGATGATCATTGAAAGGAGTGCTCGTCAAAATAGTGAACCAGACAGATCCCGAGATCGAGAGAGGACATCCCGTAGGACACAGGGAACTTTGCGTTGCGCTGCAGAAACGAACTAAGAGTGCAACGGCAGCTTACAACGCTTACAAAAGATCTAGCAATGGTCAGCAAGACAGTGTCCCCGAAAGAGCAAGTATGACTGGGACGCCTTTGAGCTTTCGCAGGCGAAACGGAAGCCTGCGGCGCGCCTGTCAAGTTCAAGACAGTCAGATGTGTTGCAGTAATCGCATAACAGCGATCAGATAAACTTGCCACGTATCCAGCCACTCAGTCACTGGGCTACCTCCAAGTCTTGAACTTTAGCTTAGCTCAACCTCTCATCTCCTGACACCCAATACCAACCTGACTTCGTGAATGGTGCTATCTTTACTCGGAGAATAAGACTAGCCACAGAGTCAAGCTAAGATTTTTGCCATTACACGAGGCCATCGGTGTGCAATAAGGCTACTAGTAGCGAGAATACCTTGTAGTCAATCAATTTTTGACGGTCCAATTTGCACATAATCTAAAGCAGTAAGTGGTAACTGGGAGGGCGTGACGTACGGAGTCTATGGGACCGAGCTGGTTTAAGCCTTGGTGTTGTAGAATCTACGAGGTTCACGCCGGTTCTAGGCAAGAGGGCAACGCAAAATGAAGGGCATGGAGTCAAGTACGACTAAGAAGGTTCGGGCGAAAGCGCGAAGCGCTTCCCGGTCCCGCAGGGAGATCTGCCCACACAAGATGTGAGGTGCGAGGGCTGGTGGGTCGCCTCGCTTGGGGGGAGATCTTTCAGTGCTGCAAGGCCCAAAGGAATGGGAGGAGAGCGAAGCATTGAATCAGTGTGATTCACTGATGACACTGGGTGTGGAGGGTGGGTGAAATGAACGCCGAGCACGACTCAGAGAGATGACGCGAACGATTGTCGCGGGAACGAGAGAGAATGTGCCACGACCGTTGTTCGCTCGTTGAACACTATACTGTATTATCCTTTGTTCCTCACTACGATAGAGTTCCAAAAGGGCAAGCCAAGACCCGAAACAATCGAACGACGACCTGAGACAAGCCGAGATCCGATACGGATATCCATGTAATAGTCAGCTGACTAAATATGTATCTCCCAGTTGAACTGGGCAAAGAATGTTGATATCATTGGGTCCACCGACTGTATTCGCTATTACGCTGGTTGGGCTGACAAGGTTACTGGCCAAGTACAAGAGGTCTGCAACTTTTCTCACTCACCACCTTCGTTCGCTGACGATCGCCCAGACAAGCGAAGACAAACTCACCTACACTGTCAAAATCACCTGTATATTCGGACGGACGGTCCAAATAGCGGCCGAGAAGTCAATGTGCGGTCCTTTAGAGGTTGTAATTAGTGCAATGAGAGTTGTGTAATACTGAAAACTTGCCAAAGAGACCAATTAGTATACAGGGAGACCTAAGTTCAGCCTTGTCCTTCGCAAAAGACTTGGTCGCTTGTATATAGCTTGGAAATGTGCTACCGTATTCATAGACCCAACCTCATTCCTAACATTGGCAATTGCATAACGCAAGCCTTTGTACTCCATGTCGCCAAGTCTTCATTCATAAGCTGCCGACATGTCTCGAGCAGCGCATCGCGATCAGCGGATGGCCAACAGGAAACACACAGGTTGTGTAATGATTTTCCACAGGACCACAAGTCCGCATGGACTGTGCTGTAGAGGCCATGGGCCAGCCTTGACTTCAGGGGGAAGATATACATCAGTGCCGACGATGCCATTGAACATGTCGTCGATACCATTGATGTGTACAGACCTGTTGAAGTCGATGATAGTCAAACGGCCGCGGTTCACAGTGAATGATGATGTTGATCGGCTTCAGGTCCAGATGCGTGACGCTGTGTTGGTGCATGAAATGGATGGCTTCAAATAACTGTTTGGCTACAGACCACAGCTGCACATCGCGGTTGTTTATTTCAGTAAGCCAGGTGCCAGCCATAGGCATTGATGAGGGGGAACTCACGGCCGCAGGAGCACATTATTCCGTTCAGAGTGTACTGACTCTTCTTCTTCTTCTTCTTCTTCTTCTTCCCATTCTCCATCAGGCAGGACGCCACGCTGAAGGATTCAATGCGCCGAACTTGCGCTATATCTAATTGGCCTCGATCTCCCTTCGTCGAAGCCGAGCTGCCGTCCGTATAATAAGCCCTCTTTGGATCCACGGTTAACCATCTTCTCTTCAATCAGCTTCCTTGCCTTCGTCCTTGCTCTCGCAGCCTCCGCTTCGGCTTCACTCTTCGGAGCAAAAACCTGATTAATGATATCCTGGCGCAACCGGCTGAAGTACTCGAGCGTACGGCGCTCGGATGTGTTAGCACGGTTGGACTCCGTCTCGAGGCGCTCGGAAGTCTTAAAGATGGCAGTAATATCTGGATCTAACTTCCCGTCGGACGTGCGAATTCCGGAAGTCGCAGGAAGTGTCTTTCACGGGGTGAAAATGAGATGATATTGCAGGGTAGGTGAAACGCGGACTGTTGGTTGATAAGAGCGAGTGTGAGGTAGGGCGATAAGGGATCGAAAGGCTATGGAATTTTGCTGATTTCGTGAGGGCCCTAAGTTCCGTCAATGCGAGGGAATGGCATCAAATCCGCCGCATGATTTGACGGAGTTTGGAAGCTCGTTCTGTCTCATTCTCAAAAAAGCCAGACATGGCCACTCACGCCATGACCAAATTGTTATCGTCTGCCATTGGTTGAGGATTTTCACAGTCATCTATGAATGTACAGAAGATTAGGTAAAGTAACAGGTTGGGTATGCTATCGGCAGCTGAAGGGGGTCGATCCCAGAGAACGGCGAGCTTCGGGTTTTTCTGCAACTCTCGAATTCAGAAGGTTTCCCCTGGCTAGGAGGCACTCCAGGGAAAAAGTGCTGCAGTAAGCGAACGGAGTTGCTGCGTCCTATTCAGGAGTGCAGAAGGTGGCGGTTGCAAGTGACTATGGGAGCGCTCTGGGAGGTAGTCGTTAGCTCAACCACTGTCTAAAATAAAAGTAGTTGCACCTACATGGGGCCCAGGTATAACCGTGAATACTTTGGAGAGTCGGGTAAACGCTTTATTAAGTTCCTCGGCATCGTGTGGTAAACCAATCTGCTGCAGCTGCTCCAAGTTGATGTTGACCTTCAAAAGATGAGATAGTCATGATCAATATGAACATCAGATCACTGACCTTCCATAGATCAAGGCGGTCAGCATCTACGTCGCGAAATGAATGTTTCTTCTTGTCTTTGATAACCTTTTGAGGGCGCTGACACCCTCTGCTAGTTCAATCTTGATCTCGAAGATGCGGCCGGGTTCATCGCCGTAAACAAAGCAGTCGAGGGACAGGTGGTCGGTTGGAACTGTGAGGCATATTTTCAGCATCTCATTGCCAGGAGTTCCGAGAACAAGTGGGCGTCGATGATAGACATGTTTATGCAATTTTGGGGTGGAGGAGTTGGATACAAAAGCATCCGCACCGAGATGCATTGCTTGCTGAATGATCGCAACAAACTGGACGAGCGCGGTTTCGAAAAGGAAAAGAGGGGTCCCAGTCAAGGAGTGAGCTGGAGGCAACTGAAGAAGATGAGGACATGATAGACGAAGATGAGGATGATGAGGAAGATGAGGATGGAGGTGCTGAGGACGAGGGCGAGGATGAGAACAAGAACCAAGAGTACAGAGATTCGGACGAGGATGACCTGGAGGGTGGCGAGGAAGGAGACGAAGAAGTGCCGGCTGCAACTCCCTTTGAGGCATATGTGGATGACGAAGTTGCCGATGAGATGGATGAATATGGCTACTCT
>Ga0153976_1000626_pt1 | contig 12382 bp, 15 predicted proteins | sample TSGA060MetaG_FD_104717 | JGI IMG/M metagenome (GOLD analysis project Ga0153976, IMG submission 104717) | Attine ant fungus gardens microbial communities from Georgia, USA - TSGA060 MetaG | ecosystem: Host-associated > Fungi > Mycelium > Unclassified | place: USA: Georgia, Yuchi Wildlife... | reverse complement strand
GGAAGGTAAGATGCGGGATGCATCATTCCCACGAGTAAAGGTGGAGGACAGCGCCGCAACAGCGCCATCACAAGAGAAAGTGGGTAGTGGGGAGGTAAGATGCAGGGATGCATCATCCCCACGAGTAAAGGTGTAGGACAGCGCCGCGGCGGCACCATCCACCAGAGAAAGTAGGTAGTGGGAAGGTAAGATGCAGGGATGCATCATCCCCACGAGTAAAGGTGTAGTATAGCGCGGCAGCGGCGCCGTCCACAAAAGAAAACGGGTAGTGGGAAAGTAAGATGCAGGGATGCATCGTCCACACGAGTAAAGGTGTAGGACAGCAGCGCAGCGGCGCCATCCACAAGAGAAAATGGGTATCCACATGATGGGAGGTAACGGGTAGACCGCCGCGAAATTGCCGTGATTGGCTAGTTGGATGGGTGTTTCCTTGTCTTACCTGGTTCTTTGCCCAGTGTTGGGTGAGAAAACCTGGCGAGAGTTCGCGACGACGAACTTCCTGCGTGAGTAGTGATTGAGAGCAGCCCCTCGACTGCTCTCTATCCATGGCCAGCTCCCCCACTGGACTTCGCTTCATCGCACATGGGCAGTGTATGCAAGGATCTGGGCCCTCGGAGCCCACCGAGTTGGAAAGACGTGCGAACTCAGAAAATGAGTAACGTCATTGGGTGTCTCTTGCAGTCGAGTGCGCCAGGCAGAGAAGGTGCGGGTAGCTTGATATGGATGAGATCTAGTAGAAAACCGAGACGCAGAAGAAAAGAAAAGCAGAAGGCAGCAGGCTGGCTGGAACCTGCTGGAGAGTGGGCCGAGCACTACCGCGCCACAAAGACTAAATTCTACGCCACCTCGTTCCTCAGCTGCTTAGAAACACACCTTGCTCCCCCCTCCGGCACGTCACGTGGTGCCATGTGACTCCCCGCCGGTATCCACAAAAGGTTTTTTTTTCTCATCTGCAAGTTTCATCACATGACTTGCGACATCGTTGGTGTAAGTACTACAATTATACATAATGTTAAAAAGAATTTCGCGAAGTAAATAGACGTGTTTGGGGTGCGCCGAGATATATCCAACTATTCATTTCACGCGATGTAAGAAAAATAAAGAATTGGGTTTGGATTGATTATAATAACTAGTTGATACAGTGTAATTAAGACTATGAGATAAGATACTACAGTCGACATTCTCATAATGCATAGCGTTGGGACCGTGAAAACATTATGCGTTATGACATATATGCAACATAAAATGTGTCACAATATTGTGACAAGTGTGACCTCCGCCAAAATGTGTGACAGTAAATTATCTACAATACCTGCGAGTATGTATATTATGAAAAATTGATCTAATGAAACCTGCCACCACCTCATGGTCATTAGTTCTCATTGTAGTTTAGCACAGAAAATGTGAAGTTGTGATGATAGATTGAGAAAACTGGCGTGATCGCCATATTGCAATGTGCATGCAGCCCACCTCCAGCCGTTGACACATGATAATCGATGAAATTGATGGCGTGCGTGTTGTCGACTTGTCTTAGTCATTTTTAAAATCAGAATCGATATCAACAACTTCACATTCACGATGGCAATCTCATGACGGACTTCATCTGCAATGGCCTCCTCACCACCTTCAAATGGGGAGCAGGTTTATCACGGGGTTTACACTTCAAGTTTGTAGACAATGGACATGTACATTGTGTATGGTGACATCATAATCACCCACTTGCTTGCATAAATACTCGAAGTGAACAATAATGACCACCAGAACAATAAATTGATATAGTACTGCACATATTAACCTATTATCTTGCCACCTCATAATGCATAATGGCCCTCTAAAGTTCATGCATTATGCAGCTGATTATTTGCGAACGGCGTTGGGATCCCGGAAAATTGATGCATTATGAGATTTATGCATTGTTACCATATGCATTATGAAAATATCTACTGTATATTCATACCTGCCTCGCATTAGGTCAAAGGTGGAGAATGGAGGTGCCCATTTGCAAGGGGATGATTGTGCTGGAGGGCTGGTAGGGCGTGTTGGGATAAGGGAATGGTACTGGAATGTGTTGAGGGCTGGAAGGATATAGTTAGTACAGCCTTAAAGAGAGAGAGAGAGAGATATCAAAGGTGCCGCGGAACTTACATGCTGATGGCAGGGCCCCCATTGTACTGTCCAGCGTGCCAACCTGAACAGAGTGTTGCAGAGTCGAGTCACCTGACGTAGATACTAGACGATGAAAAGGAAAAGAAATATTCAAAAAAACAAAGCAAAAGTCACATGGCTGTCACGTGATTTACTCCATTTTTGGATACCGGCGGGGAGTCACATGATTACACGTGACGTGTCGGGGGGGGAGCTGGGTGAGCTTGTTGGATCACAGAGCTATGTAAGTAGTGGGTTGACTGGTTGGGCAGTGACCATTTGGCCGAGAAATGCTAGTACACTTGCAAATACATGATATATTATCACCAGAATTGCGGTCCTTTCGCAATGTCTTGTCTTTCGATGCCAATTTGCTCATATTTATAATTTTATACACAACTTTGTCTAGCTTTGTCTCAGCATATAATCCCACAATTTTTTATGTGATTTTACCAATTATATCTAGGAAAAACAGCACCTCCCCGATTTCGTGATGGCCCTACAGATTGACCACTCGCTGCATTCCGACAATGTCCCAGGTCGGTTCGTTCTACACAGTTGCATGCAGTCCGAAATAGTGGACACGGCAGCCCGCCGTTGGTCACAGACAACGGGTTAGTGACGTATACGCACGATATCCCAAACAACCGAGATAGATCATCAACGACGGTGCACATTCTGAGTTCAGGAGCTTACGGGTTTCTACCCTTACTTGGACTCCTCCGACTTTTGAAGTGCCCTCTTCTTGGCATCTTTACGCAGCGAGAGGATAAAATCAGTAAACTTGTTCATCGATTTGGCGACAGTATCGTAGGGTCAACGAGCGAGTGCTTCCAGAATGTGGTGAGCGTATCTGAGCGCCTAGTGAGCGTTGCTTGGCACGAGAAATTGAATTTAGAGCCATAGTATACGTGGGGTGCAGGGGATTAGTGCAGCGTCGGGTAGCATTGAATATCTCGGAGATATATAACAGGCGAGTAGAATTAATGTCGTCAGGTGTGATGATTTGAGAGTGAATGAATGGATGATACGCACGACAAAATATGTCACTGTAAACGTTGCAAAGAAGGTCATGATAGCGTTATATGTGGCCAACGTACCTCTTGGAAGCGTACCGAGGAACCTCGCTCTGCTCCTAATAAGTTGCTCGCACAAGCGTAACATACAGGTCAGCGAACACGACCCCGGCAACAAACCTGTAGCTTCTGTCTCTGTGATTGTGGTGATCATGAATGACATGTGCATCGTACATCAGTTATCCACAAGTAGCTTTAAGATTTGTGGCGAAAAGATGTAGTTTGGGAGGATGCACGAACTAGAGGTAGCCTATAGTACAGCATTTGTGCATGACCATTTCATATACGTTTGTGAAGAGACCAGTAGGATCGGTGGGAATGGCAACGACGTGCAGTATGTTGGAAGTTTGTCAAGACCGCGCAAGGTAGACAATATGCTAAGATAAAGATGCACATAGTGCTAGCGCCAGGACTCAGATGCGAGCGCTTGATATACATAGCATTTGTTAGACTGTGTAACAAACACGAGGATAACGCATGGGAGGCACAGCATCTGTTGGACTGTATGTAACAAACACCAGGATAGCGCATGAGACGCACCGTACTGAACCACTTCCACGAACACACCAAGCTTCCGCCACTCCAGACAAAACGTCGACCGTTGCAGTTTTCAGGCCGTCCCTCTTGTTTAAGACTGGTGTTGATTGCTGAACGGTGCTGGACGTAAGTAGTAAATTCGTACCTTAAGCGCTTTTGCCAGTAGAGTTGATCACTGCCCAGATCATCAAAAGGTGACCTGCGAATCGTCTAAGAGCGCCGCAACAACGGCTTTATACGTGGCCAGAAACATCCAGTGAGTCAGGATCGATTCTTTCCAAGCAAACTTTCTGATGAGCAATGCTTCGTGCGCATATATTGATAAGAACCGAGGGAAAAGACTCAAGATAGGTGCCACCAAAAACCTCTACCCTCCGAACAACTCATTCCACTCCAAAGACCTTAGCTGGTTGCTCTCGTATACCATCAAACATCGTTGAGGCGCCCAGCGCCCACTATGCCTCCTCCACTCACTACTAAGATGGAAGGGGCGTCCGCGACAAAGCCACGCCAGGCTATGCGGGGCCATACTAACGTGGTACTAGGTGCCGTGCACCTACCCGACGGACGGCGCATCATCACATGTTCGGGTGATGGTTCGCTTCGACTATGGAACCTAGAGAGCGGCGTACAAATTGGCAATGACTGGCGCGATAATGATGGTGATGATGATGGTGGTGGTGGTGGTGGTGATAGAAGAAATGAATCAGTGTGGAGCATAGCATTGTCTCCGAACGGCAAAACAGTTGCTAGCGGAGGCTTGGATGGAAGAGTGAGATTGTGGGATGTCGAGATGAAGAAACTTGTCGCTAAATGGACCGGACATACTGCGGGTACGGGGTCATTGTGCTGGAGTGGAGATGGTGAACGGGTGATGAGTGGGTCTAATGATGGGACGATCAGAGTATGGGATGTCAAGAGCGGCGACACAGTTCTAGGTCCAATCAAGACCGGGCACCCTGTGTACGCGGTGATCTACTCACCCGACACAACAAAGATTGCGACCGCCGATTACAACGACTCATCTCTATTAAAAATCTGGGATGCAAAGACAGGCAATTTGCTTTCCACAATCAAACTCCATCATCATGTTTTCAGCTTGGCATGGACGTCGGATCAAAAGAAGCTTATCACTGGGTCAAACTTCTCGATTAGGATATTCGACACCGCCACATGGCAGCAAATTGCCATTCTGGAAGGTCACACAGACCTTGTCGAGTCTCTCTCCTTGTTTCAGAACGACCGCCTCCTTGCGAGTGGATCATACGATAAAACAGCGCGCCTATGGAATCTCGACACGAATCTCCCAGTCGGTGCACCCATCCAGCATGAACACATGGTCCGCAGTGCAGCCATTTCTGCTGACGGAAAGCAGCTAGTTACAGGTTGTCATGACTTCAACGCGTATGTATGGGACATTCATACCACCCTAAAGGATGCTGGCCTTGAAGACCTCTTGTCCATTCCCGATGTTAGTGTAAACACGTCAACTAGTGTTCCGTCACAAGACTGACAATACTCACTTTCAGGCGTCAGACGGACTCAAACAGAAGGTATGGTCCGTGGGGCTCATTCTTTGGTTCAGATCGTATTAATCTCTCACTCGCAGGTCACAGCTCGAAAGTCGTTAATGCACGTACGTGACTCGCTTGCCAACCTTGGCCATGACTATAACTATCCACATTTTAGACCGATGCTACACGACGTCTAGCCAAGCGCGAGGATGCCTATCGACTACCGCCACGCTTTTTTGATGACGTTCGAGATGGTGTTCAGGTACGTTGTGAACATTCAATTCATAGCTTCTTTAGCCAACATCCGCGCCCTCAGCCACCCAGCGGCGCTCATCCTCATTCCTCTGCACATTGTCTCCCTAGTTCCTCGGCATCACCTCCACGTGCCCTCTTCAATCGATTTCCCTCCCTCCTCCACCGCTCTCAAAATACTAATCAATCAATGGAACTCCAACAGAGCCGTCCTCGTCCTGTCGAAGTCGCTGCAGTTCGGGACATACCGGTATACCTGGTTTTTTTTTGTTTATTGTCAAAGTCTAATGATTTCTATTCAGACATTGTATGTTGGTCGGCGACAAGAGAGCGCCACTGACAAGGCAAAGCGCATCAAGAATCCCACATGGTGGAATCGTTGCATTTTGTTCATCTGCTGTGTGTCTATTCCTCAAGACGCCCATGATGGTCAAAACACTGGCGGTCATCGATAGACTTGTGGAGCATGGACTATTGTTTTCATTATTGCAACAACTTCTCTTGTACTTTTAACCTCATTGACGATATTTTTCCGGCACCCCGTCGATCACCATTCTTACGTCGCGTCGTGTTTTAGACACCAGTTTGGAGGTCTGTCCAGACTGGAATGTGCCACATCGGTGTATCCACAGCACCTGGTACTCAACCTCTTATATATGATATCCGGCTTGCACCACGGAGGCGATTTATACAGCTCAGGTCACCAGTTGATGACCAGCTTGAGCGTTCAAAAGCTCAAGATTGAATTATAGCACGGCTCCTCCTGATGTGAAATTCGTCCGTTCGTCCGTCTTCACTTCGAGTGACATACGAGTACCATACAGAACAAAGCGAGCGACGGAATAAGGCAATCAGATCTCCTTTTGCTTCTGAGACCACAACACAGTGAAACATCAATGTCACAAGATTGACTAGAACAGCTTCTTCATACAGGTAGTATGTATCGTATGTCGTATCCGAGCTCTAGAACGTCCTCACTCCCCTGCAAACAACCGTACAAGCATGTAGGTAGTCGAGCCGATGAAGCGAATGACTAAAAAGAGATCTCTCCATCTGGTCATTCTGCAATGCGATATACCTGTATGCGCTAAACGCGCCAGGCAGCACGGCGATGTACCCGAACACGCTCTCTAACGGTTTATCCACAATATTCAACATCTTATATTTGAAATTATGCGCTGCGACAAGGGGATTGATCAGGTGCTGTCCATAGCACATGCCCTTCGGGGCGACGATTTCGCCGCATGCCCCGCCGACGTTTGAACTGATGTCAAAGGCTTTGCAAAGGTGGTGGATGGAGGTGGGGCCGGGCATCGTATCGACGTCGAGCAGAACACATACATTGTGCTGCAGTATTGGACCGAAGGCGTCGAAGAACCAGCGATGAGGGTTGATTTTCTTTTGGTTCCTCTCTTTGAGGCAGAAGTGGATCTGGACTGGGGCGAAGCCCTTCTCGGCGCCTGCAATTTTAATCGGAGGATAGTGCGAGCGCATCGGGAATAGGTAGGATGGATCATAATTAGCACACATACTTTGCGTGGTGTACTCGTATACGTGCGCTGTGACATGTTTGCCATTGACGATGTTCTTCTCCATGATTAATGCCAGGACGACGTCCCAGAACTGAAGCGCACCTTTGCAATCCCGTCCTGGTATGCTCCCATAGCAGGAATAACACTAAATGTCTGGGAATTGATCTTCTACCGCCCATCGCTAGCGATACAGACCACGACCTTCTTCCAGCCGCCTTTCCCTCACGTTTTACTCCGTTCTCGTTTGTACAGATGCGCGATGTTCTTTATAACACTATGCATAGAATGGCAGAACAACTCCTCGTCTTCATCGTACAATGGAAAGCTTCGGTCTACGCAGAGGATCGTACAGTAGCTGGCAGAGGTCGAATTCAGAGACTTTGAAGTGACTCGGATCGAACGTTGCGGCAGAGTACCGCATGTGCGTAAATTCGCCCTCGTTGCGCAAAGCACACATGTTCAACAGTTTCGTGCGTACCGCAAGGTCGAGCAATAAGTTACCGTGGAAGAGTCTATGCACTGTAAGGAGGAAAGAAACTATAGATAAGCAAAGGGCAGTCACTCGACCTTCTTGATGGTCTTGTACCGCCGGGGTACGCGCTGCGGTATACGCCCGTAGCGGATATTAGTTTCTGAGCGATCTTCATTGGCAGAAGCCTCTGCATGGCTTCCTGGGATGGGCAATGGTGCATAAGAACTATTGCGTTGAGGTAGTGGCATGTCGCCCAAATCATCGTCCTTTGCCATCTCATAATCGAACTGCGACTGCGGACGTGGGGTAGATGAATTGAAAGGGCTGCGTTGGACATCAGGTGTGAGATAATCTGTTGTCCGCTGTAGCGAAGGTTGTTGGTACGGATTTGAAAGAGGAAACGAGGCAGGTAGTACTTGGGAGGTAAGGAAGAAGTGTCCTTTGATTAGGATAACTTCCCTTAGAAATTATAACAAACTCAACGAGCAAACGTCAAGTGTGCGTGTCAGTGTTTGAACTTTGAAGTGTGATAGAGCGTTATGATTGGTTGTTAGCAAATCATGTGGTAATCACGTGATGTGTCTGGCAAACACATCTATCTGTGGTGGAATAATAGACAGCCAACGTCCCGAGCACAACGAAAGTACACCGATCCCATATTCCATCGAACTGCAAAGTATCCCAATTAGGATCCACCCTCCGAGATTCGAGTACGTATTGTCAGTAGACACATCTTTACCGTTGCATGTTGACGATGGACAGTTGGATCATACGGAAAGGTCAACAGCGACACGGCCAACTCGATGGTCGAGGGCAGCATCTCATCGAGGCAGGGATTGACGTCGAGCTTTTGCGAACATTGTCCAGAAGACTGTCCAGACCAGGCTGAATTTGTGACGTGGTCCCAGAATGTTTGGGCACTCGATCTTCACTGGATCTCAGATCTTGTGCGTGAGTTGCCAAGATCTCAGCTTTTGATTCTACTATCTTCCTCATTCTGATCAACTCTTTCCAGAGATATCCCTGGGATCGCGACAGCTGTGATCAAAGGGATTTAGGAAGTCAAGAAAGGCAGCGATGGAGCACTCTTGCTCATGCGCATAAAACACATCACCCTAGACGTCATTGGCAAACTCACGATCATTCCGCTCCTAATCACATGCATGTCGTAACGAAGGTCTTTTATTGTCCTTCCTTCTCCTTGTATCTCTCAGATAAAAGTGAGTGCGTGATCCCGATGGAAACGATATTCAAGTGTACTGAGGTGGAGAAAAGATCTCCATTGATCTTCTAGGTTCTGCGTCTGTTACGGCCGCCATAGGCAGCCTTGCTTGTGGGAGTGGCTCTATGGGATGGTGGAGTGATACCCAAGCTGGATTATCACGACACGGGTGCAAGACAGAACATTGGTTCACCCCTTCTTACGAACTTTTACATGTTGGGCACTTACGCCATAGACAGTCGTCGCCTTCCCCAGAACGCTAAAGGTGAAGAGTTGTCAGTAGACTCATTCATTCCTTCCGTGAGGTTAACGTGTTGGTTGATTCAGGTGCTAGATGGATTACCCCCTCACCTCCCGTGGGCGCCTCTCGATGAGGATAGCAACGACGTGCCAGTGTACATCAACATGAGTATCACATCTCGCTGACCATTTTTTCTGCAGTTAAATCCTTGTGCAGGATTCCTGGAAAATGGATGTCGGTTATATGAGCGAATAGTAGTGCTTGCTATGATGACTTACCGACTTCAATGAGTTCATAGTACATGTAACTCCGGAAAAATCGATAGGAAAAGGATGAATTCACTGCATATACAGGACGCGCAGACTAAAATCATGAGAGGACACGAATGGATTGGCAGAAGGAAAACGTGGAGACTACAAGGCCAAACGATTTGCTCAGATTCATCAATTCACCACTGCTGGAGCCTGGCATCACATTGTTATTACTCAAACTCTGGCAGCGGTTTCAGTCAACCCTGGCCCCAGAATCACTTCGCCAAGAGATTTTCGACTATTACTGAAGACCAAACTAGTAAGTACAAGAATCCTTCAGCTGATCATGTAGCAGGATGATGTCATTTTCCACATCCGCAAGCTATCTGGTTTCTTCTGCATCCACTGTACTATGACCTCCAGAAAGCAGCAACAGATGGTCCAGTCATTATTATCAATGCATGCCAGTACAGTTGTAACTCCTTGATTATCATCAGTGGCCGAGATCCCGTCGATGTCCCTCTTCGTATTACACAGGCCAAGGCGTCCGATTTGTCTAACGAGTCCCCATCGTCCCTCACGGCGGATGCTGGTTCTTCTGATGACGGACTCGAGGTACACAATTGCCGGTATCTTGTGCGACCTTTGGCAGCGTATTGTTGGCCCCATAGTCAAAGCTCTTGGTGTATTGGAAGTTCCCCGTGGCGCGCACATCTGATGACGTCCAACCGCTGAATCCATGCTACTTCCCTCGCATGCAGCAGGCCTATACGCGAAGAAGAGCCATAATCTATCCCACTTTTACATATCGTCTTATACCCCAACGTTGGCGTCACTCATTCGTGCGAGGCAGCAGGTTGCTCGAGCCGCATCCATTCCGCATTTTGTCGCCATTGGTCAACGAAACCCGAACAAAGGAACAGCAGGGCTCCCGCGCGTCGCTGCTGATTTACATGATGTTGCGCATGACGTTGCTCCTATGTTACCCTTCACATCGCTCGCAAACAATGACACAACAGTCCAGCGAGCACTCGATGCATTAAGTCGACATCATTGGCTTCACCTGGCATGTCATGGCAAGCCAAATCGAAAGAAGCCGTTTGAGTCTTCGTTCGCAATGCGCGACGGGCCACTAACGATCACGGACATCATCCGATCTCATTTGCAAAATCCGCAGTTTGCATTCTTATCAGCTTGTCACACTCGGTTGACCATACGTCAAGTCCCGATGAGGCGATCCATCTCGCTGGGGCGATGCAATGCTCCGGATTTCGCAGTGTGATAGGTTCTATGTGGTCTGTTGATGACGACGTCGCAGCCCAGCTTGTTTGTGCTTTCTATGGCAATATGTTTGACGGTCAAGGGAGATCGGATTACACATATGCTGCGGTATCCTTGCGCGAAGAAATTTCATTGGAGTTGATCGTATTTATTCACATAGGTACCTAGTTTGAGACTCGTTCGCTCTACCTCGCATTGACTGGAGTTCATATAAGTAGTTCACGTGGCGTGGCTCTGATAATGCACCTACAGATTGACCACTCGCTGGATAGGGGATACAGTAGCCCGCCATTCGTGACAGACAATGTGTTAGTGACGTATATGAAACATGCTGACCTTCAGCTGCAGGGATTCATTGAGCTGTGCGCCAGTGCAGCAATGACTGACAGGATCCAAGCGTTCTAAGATGCCAAGACAACCCCTAGTGCAGCGTCACTGCACGGAATGGATATGCACGATTCCCAAACAACCGAGATGGATCATCAACGTCAATGCACATTCTGAGTTCAGGAGGTTACGGTTTTTTTGCACTTAATTGGACTCCTCCAACTTCCGATTCCTGGTATCTTTATGCAACGAGTGAATATAATCCATAACCTTGTTCATCTATTTGGCGACAGTATCGTACAGTGGGCAACGAGCGCGTGGTTTCAGAATGTGGTGGGCGTATCTGAGTGCCTAGTGAGCGTTGCTTCGCACGAAAAATTGAATTTAGAGATATAGTATATGCGGGATGCGGGGGATTAGTGCAGCGTCGGGAAGCATTAAACATCTGGGAGATACGTAAAAGGCGAGTAGAGTAAATATCGTGAGGTGTGACGGATTTGAGAGCGAGTGGATGGATGCTACCCACGACAAAATATGTCACTGCGAGCATTCCAAAGAAGTGTTGTATGTGTCCAAAGTACATCTTGGAAGCGTACCGAGGCACCTAACTGTGCTACTAATAAATCAGTCGCAGAAGCGGAACATACAAGTCAGCGAACACGACGCCGGCAACAGACCTGTAGCTTCCGTCTCTGCGATTGTGGTAATCATGAATGAAATGTGCATCGTACATCAGTCATCCAGGTTACCAGCACTAAGCTGCTACGAATTAAAACTGTAGCATTTTATCAATGACGCAAGGTTGAATTCATCTGGGCAAACGAAGGTAACCACACCGGACCATCATCCAGTCACACCAAAATATCCAAAGGCCATGAGTCGGTCAATACCCTCTTGTAGATATGTCACCTGTTTAACGCTCACCGGTTACTTTGTTGGTATCTCGTTTGGTATATCGCCAGTAACATGTATTCAATGAGGCGGCTGCACTGATTGTTGACTCGCAGGTTCATGAAGCCATACATCATTTATGTAAGGCCATTTCATACACTTTTGTCAGGAGACTAGTAGGATCAGTGGGGAAGTGGTGATGACGTGCAGTATGTTGGAAGTTTGTGAACACTGCCCAAGGTAAACATTATGTTAAGATAAAGATGCACATAGTGCTAGCACTAGAATTCAGGTGCGAGCCCTGAATATACACAGCATTTGTTAAACGGTGTAACAAACACGAGGATAACGCATGAGACGCACCTTACTGAACCACTTCCACGAACACACCCCAGATTCTGCCACTCCAGACAAAGCATCAACCGTTGCAGTTTTCAGGACATCCCTCTTGTTTAAGACTGGTGTTGATTGCTGGACAGTGCTGGACGTAAGTAGTACATTCGTACCTTGGGCGCTTTTGCCAGGTAGAGTTGATCATTGCACATATCATCAAAAGGTGACCTGCGAATCGTCTAAGACCGCCGCAACAGCGGCTTTATACATAATCAGAAACATCCAGTGAGTCAAGATCAATTCTTTCC
>Ga0153976_1000625_pt1 | contig 12383 bp, 17 predicted proteins | sample TSGA060MetaG_FD_104717 | JGI IMG/M metagenome (GOLD analysis project Ga0153976, IMG submission 104717) | Attine ant fungus gardens microbial communities from Georgia, USA - TSGA060 MetaG | ecosystem: Host-associated > Fungi > Mycelium > Unclassified | place: USA: Georgia, Yuchi Wildlife... | reverse complement strand
GGATTGTTCGCCGAACTCCGTCAAAGTCAGAGTAATAGACGGCGGGAATATATAAAAATCGCCCCTGAGAAGTTAGAACGGCGGGACCGTCAGTCTCCGAGTCGAAAGCACACGTGACCAGGAACTGAATAAATAGAGACCCGAGACAAGTTTCTCGTAGACTCGCATCCCTGTTCCCTACTGCCCTCTGATATTTCTATTGGATCCCATGTCAAGTCTAGTAGCCTCGCCGTTCGACAGTATCCCGCATGTTCATGACTTATGCACCCAGGAGGACAATGGGCAAGAGGAGTGTGCGATCATGCAGGAGGAGGAATGGGAAGTGCTAAAGGTGTGTCCGGATGAGATGTGTGGAATTAAGAGCTGCAGCGCTGATTGCTGAACGGGTTGCTCATGCAGTCAATCTACCCAGACGTTTGTATATCCAATGATGCCGGGCTCTCCGGACGTACGATCAAGCTCGAGATCCCAGTAGAACTCTCCCCCGCACAAACTATCACCATCGTACCAAATACTGAGCAACAGCAGCCTGCATCACACCAATTCCATACCCACGCTGCAGGCCCTACCAACCCACTTACAGCGCTGCCCCCTTTCCTGCTCGCATTAATTCTTCCGCCGCACTACCCATTACATGCCCCACCCCGTATCACAGCACTGACGAGCACATATGCATGGTTTCCTACCAGTAAGATTCGCGACCTCCACGCACTGCTCACTGGCATGTGGACACGTGATTCCCAAGGTGTTCTCTACTCCTGGGTAGAGTTCCTCCATTCAGGCGACTTCCTGGACTCACTAGGTCTCTCTTCTTCTACTTGCAAAAACCAAAGTGCGCAATCGGATACCATCACCATTATAAACTCGTCTCCTTCAAGACTCCTACCGCTCCTCGAGTCATACAATGTGGGTGCCCAAGATGCCACATTCGCCGAAACATCATACCTCTGCGCCATCTGTCTCTCTCCACACAAAGGAAGGCATTGCGTCCGACTTGCGTGCGCCCATGTATTCTGCCGCTCGTGTCTATCAGATTTCTGGGGTTCGTGCATTGCGGAGGGAGATATCGGTCGGGTTGGCTGTCCTGATCCTGCCTGCGTAAAAGCAGGACACGAGGCAGGCGATGACGATGTTGTGAGAGTGGTTCAAGAGGAAGAGGTGAGGAGGTGGAAGTGGCTTAGGACGAAGAGGGCGCTGGAACTAGACCCCGGTATGATTCACTGTCCTGTAGTGTCCTGCCAGACGCCTGTGCCCAGCCCTCAGCTAGGCGAGGACGATGATGAGAGCGGATGGGCGCGGTTACGTACCTGCTCCACATGTTCATATTCCTTTTGCGCGTTTTGCAGGAGAACATGGCATGGGCCCATCAGTGAGTGTCCATTACGAATGACGGAGGCTGTCGTGCTGGAGTACCTGGCATTTTCGGAGGGAGATGTGAAACGAATAGAGATTGAGAGGCGGTGGGGGAGAGCGAATGTGAGAAGGCTAGTGAAGAAGTATGAAGAGGACAGGCAGAACCGAGAGTGGATAGAGAAGAGTACGATTGGGTGTCCTGGGTGCGGGGTGCATGTTCAGAAGAGCGTTGGATGTAACCATGTGAGTGCAGTTGTTTATCTGTTCATGACTCCTTTGTGACTTGTGGGCAGATGACTTGCGCAAAGTGCAAACAACATTTTTGCTACCGGTGTGGGGAGAAGCTACCGGCGTCTGAGCCGTACAAACATTTCAATACGCCTGGGCATGGGTGCTTCTCGAAACTGTTTGATTATGCACCAGGGAGTGAGGAATTGGAGTGGCAGGCGATCGAGTTTGAGGATCTATAGAGTATGTAGGGGGACGTTGGTCTGTGCAGTGGCTCTTTGTCATTGTTAAAATTGAAACCCAGCGTTTTGAATGAAGGATTTTCAGGATTGAAGGTCGTCGTCAACGTTGATAGCGTCGTTTATTTTTTCTCTCTCCTTTTCTATTCTTTTCTCGACTGGCAGCAGGGAGTTTTTGTTGTTGTTTCGATCGAAACTGGGAGATACCAGTTTGAATTCTGCGTCAGTTGGTAATTTTTGTTGCGGCGGGATACCCTCCTATTAAGCAGAACATACCCCTCTTGAAACGACCTCCTCTCCACTCATCTGATCTTATTCTAAACATCCAACTTCAATCCGTATTTTATCCAACTTTAACTCAAACCATGGACATCTACTCAACCTCTTTCACCCATCCCCGTCGCTCCCGTCATCTCCATTCTGACTTCCCTCATTCACATCCTCCCCCTCCTCCAGACCCAGCAGCTCCAGAAGATGTCGAGAAACTCGCTCTCCTCGCAATGACCCTTCATAATGTCCAACTTTCGTATCTCCCCGCAGACCATGGTCAGCGCGGCTGGAATTTTTATCTCTCGGGCGCGTACCAGCAGGTCATGGCCGCTCGAGGCATGTTGCTCAAGGATAGTCCTGTCCAGGTGCGTCTCAACCCTTCTTCCTTTCAAATCTCATCATCTCATATCCCCATTACCCCACAGCACCGCGCATCAATCAAAGTCGCGCGCGCAGACATACTAGACGCTCCTTCCTCCAAACCTACCCTCAAGCCCGACGTTCGTCGCAAACTCGACGACATCGCCGGCGCAACTCTCGCTCATATCGCTGTTGTCAATTCGCCCCTTACCCTCAGCAGCCGAACCCCGCCTGACGGCGTCAACAGCGCTGGCTGGAGCGGACTAGAGACCGAGCGCGTTTGCGAGCTCGTCATCACCGGTCAGGGCGATGCTGCAGACCTCGCAAGAGTAAGATTATTGGTTATGCTTGACGAGCTTGTGCGTCCATACTCCTTCTCTTCGATTAATTGATTCACGTTCCATTGACGTACTTGTGCTTATAGAGCGGTCTCCATGCCGAAATGTGCGAGATCGACCAGAAGCTCCATGCGATCGTCGCGGGCCGGAAGAGACACGTTCTTCAGGGCATACAGGAGGAGACCGCGACTAACATTTATTTGCCTTCGCCCTTGCAGGGGTTGGTGGGTCCTGATATCGTTCCTTCCGCCGCCGCCCCACCGGGAACGCGCCAAGGTCCGAATATCATCTGGATCACGGGCGAGTTCTTTGGCGTACAGAGGGCGAGGGATATGTTGTATCAATTTGCGTCGGGCAAGGTGTGCATCGCTCTATTCTCAATTTTACGCAGCTCGTAACGCTTTTCACAGAGAAAATCTGTGATTTCGCGTGATACTGTGATTGTTCCTCGTAAACTCGACTGGATGGTGCTCGACCGCGCAGAGGATCTTAAGTCTATCATGAGCGACAACGCCACTTTTGTACAATTTCCGCCTATTGGGAGCTCTGCGAGCCTCATCACTGTGTTTGGTGACCACCGCGTCAACGTGCAGCGTACCATTCGGTCCATAATGCAACTGGTGCGTCTTTTTGCTTTCTTTTCTTGCTTGATATCAATGAACATGTGTAACTGTAGGCCTGCCAATACTATGTCGCCTCGTTCTGGCTGCTACCGATCCAGTTCAACGTGCTTCTCCCGCCTACGACACTCAACTCTTCGCAAGTGACGACGCTTCTGAAGCAGATTTCGCTCACCACGGGCGCAGAGGTTGTGTTCAAGAGCATGTGCTTCGAGATGCATGGCCTAGAGTACGAGGTGCGCAATGCGGTGACTATGATTTTGGAATTGGATATAGTCAAGGTACTTATTTCCTAACTCGCCAAAGTGGGGTGTGTACTGACGGAAAAGGCAGGCATTCCACCACGAGATCCGCTTCCAAGTGGAGCTTGCCAACGAGCATCGGGAGTTCATCTCGGGGAAGAAGAATGGCAAGATTAACAAAATCATGCAGACGACGAATGTCAAGATCAAATTTGAGACTTTCAACGATCACAACTTCCTCATTGATGTCTCTGGCAACGACTCGTCCGTGCTCAACGGTCTCTCCCTCCTGCAAGAAGAACTGCCGGCCGAAATATCCTTCCATGTCCCCGAAGCGTATCACAAGCGCATAATTGGGATTGGCGGCCGCAATATCCAGCGTATAATGAAGAAGTACGGTGTTTATGTCAAGTTCAGCAACGCGGAGGAATTCGCTGCCTTGGGAGGGTACAACGACAACGAGGACAACGTCGTGGCGAGGACGCCCTCAAAGAATGCAACTAATCTGGAGCACTTGAAGCAGTCGGTGATGGAAATCGTGAATCCAAAGGTGCGTCCGGCCTTCACCCATCACCCATTTGTCCCCTCTTTTCCTTGTTCTCTACATTCTATCACTATCATCCATGGCATCTGGGAGGTGGTTGCTGACGTGACGCGTAGGACAAGGACTATGTGAATGAAACACTGTCGATTCCCCGGCGATACCACCGCACGCTACTCGGCGAGAAGGCGATATTCATTCATGACATCGAGACGAAGACTAACTCGCGCGTGCGATTCCCCGATAAAGAGACGGCTTCTGATGTCGTGACGATATTTGGCCCCGAGAGTCAGGTACAGATTGCTGCTGCGATGTTACTGGTGCGTATTCTTTTCCCCTTTTACTCCTGTATTCTAGTGCTGACGTCAGTGTACGCAGGAACACGTACCCTTCGAAGCGGACATGGCGGTCCCGCCCAGCCCGGATCTTCCTAAAGTCTGTGCATCCGCTGACTTTTTGGCCTTTGTCGACCGCATCAAGCGCGAGTTCCAAGTGATCATTACTCCGAACGTCAAGCCCTCTGCAGCAAGCCCTGCGAACGGTGCGTCTGCCTCATCCTCCGGTGCAGGCGCCGTCGGGGATGTGGGCGAGTACTCGTTCAAGTTCCATTGCCAGAGGAGCAATTCGGACTTCTTGCTCGCGGCGCGGGAAATGTTAGAGCAGTTCTTGCTGAACCACAATGTTCATGTCTACCCGTCGCCCACGGCGCACACGCATAAACGAGGTGATTCGTTCGCGGAGGCGTTCCCGCACTTTGATAGTAAGGTATTATCGACGGCGAGGAGGCATGGTGAGTGTCTTTGTTCTCTTTATCTTTTGCGTGTGCTAACGGTTATCTTTTAGAATCGGTTGAGCTGACTCGTTCGGAAATACTTGGTGATCGGAGGTTGAGAATGGCGAATTCATCCCCGGACGTAAAAGCACTATTTAATGCTCCCGCATACATATATGATCTAGAGGAGCATGGGGACTCCCAGTCAGCCTATGGCCCGCCAGGCACGGGTCACGACTACTGGACACCACTGCCCCCGATCGTAAGTCCCCTATCTCCGAATCTTGGACCAATCAATGACTCTCTCATGCAGGGCACGGGGATTGCGGCACGACAACGAAACACAGAGGACGCACTCAAGCGTGGGTCAGACTCGCTACTCGAGTCGAAAATTAAGGAGCAGATCAGTAAGCCGCGATCGTTGCAGAACCGCGCGCAGTCGCTGGATCTCACGTACTCGCTATCTCGCATCACGGAGGCGAGCAATCGACTACCGCCGCCTGAGTCGCCTACGACATCGACGGGTGGGGGGACAGGGGAGAATTCGAGTCCAACGAGTGCTACAGCGCCGTCGTTCCCGAGCGTGTACGGTCCGCGGTCGTCAGCGGTCATTGGTTCATCGTCGCAACGTGCTGCATTGAGGAGCGAAGACGATGTGGTTGATGATGAGGTGTCGCGGGTGATGTCGAACCTCGGGCTCTAACTCTACTGCATCTGTACACCGCTTTCCTTTCTTTGCTCCCGCACGCGCTTGCAAACCTAGTTATGCCAAGGGACTGTCCAGCACAGGATATATTCAAAATGTACCAAGAGATCTCCCTACGTTCCTCCACAACCCGCATCTCGCACTCATCACGACTGATATCACGCAATCACCCTGTCGTCACTCCCCTATTAGTATTTCTTCCCTTTCTTTATTGCACTGCAATGAACGCTAGCGCTCGATTTGGTCTGTTTATCGGTTCCGCTGTGCTATCTGTTTGCATTTTCGTGGCTACTTTCCCGCTTCTTTTGTACATTACAGCGAATGATATTTCTACAGTAGTGGGCTGGTCATATTGTTATCCTTCCACTAATAGAACTATTTAAGCCGTGGTTGTGGGATAATAAAAGAGTTATGGTTATTAGAGCACGATCCAGGGTACTTCATACAAGACGAAATCAAAGAATTCTTGCTCCATGAGGGCCTGGTACTCTCCTGCAAACTCTTCGTTCGCGCTTTGCTTCCCGGAACGTCCGGAAGAGCGGGGGCCGAGGTAGTTAAAGTGGTTCATGAGTACCGAAAGCGTCTTCTTGGTATACTTTGGCTCGGGCTGAAAAGAACACACTCAGTGCATGGAGGCGAGGATGCGGCGGAAACGCACCCTGATAGCGAGACCGACGTAATTCGCGGGTAGACCGTAACGAAGCACGCTCTCGACAAATAACCGAAGGATCTTCAGGTGTACGAGGATCTGGAATGACTCGGAGAAATTGGTCCGAGATAGTCTCAAGAGTTCAGTCTGTGAAAGGCGTTGAGGAAGAGGGGCGAATGTCGCATGATGCTGTCCTCACCCAAAGTTCCTTCTCTGTTGAATCTGCTATCTCGAGCTCCTCTTCCTGCTTGGCTATTTGCTCTTCTGAGTAGACAAAGTCCCGGACTATGAACCTGGCAGGGGTGTTATCGGAGATGTATAACGTTATGGCGATCTGGACGTACTTGTTTTCACGACATTTCTGTACGAACTCGTCGTGTATCCGCTTGAAGATGACTACGCTGAAGAGAGAATAATCGCTGTCTGATGCGATATGTCTTTCAGGGGGGTATGTGAGCCTTTGCATGGACGTACGGACGCTACGTACGATGTCGAGCGCGGAACAACCATGTTAGTTAGTCGCTCGTAGGATGAATTCCATTCCTTTGTGAGGGTCCTGGAATGAATATTAAACTGCTCAAGTCGACGAGCGTTCATGAAGGAGGACCCACTTCGGTACGGCAACCAGACATGTCTCCAAGTATTCTGAGTCCTGGATGACGTCCTCACTTGATACCACGCCAACGAGAGATCGTACGGATAGGTTTCCACTGTGCCGAGTAATTAGCGTTGGTTGGATAGCTACGGTACAACGTTCATGCTCACGTCCTCTTACGCTGCATCTGAACGAGAGAGCCCTTTACAAGATTATAGTTGTTGAGCTTTGATTTCATCACGTTGTCTATGGACGCCATTTCCTAGAAGATACATGAGTACCCTACCCCCGCAGTAGTAATATAAGGAGAATACCTTGTTCAGGACGTCAACCATTTCCCGAAGACTTCGCTGTACTCCATATCGCCCACTGTTCCATTTCCAGCCTCCAAGTATGTAGTCGTCGACGCTCTGTTCATTTACAAGGAGGTGTTGAACGAGCTTGGCCGGATCGTTGTTTAGCAAGTTGCGGAGTGTGTCTACGGTCTTGGCTACCGTCGCAGTGAAGAATGCGTCCTGTTTTGGCAGCTCTTCTGACAAGGCAATCAAGGAGTCTAATGTCCCTGTCTACAGGTCGATTCATGAGATGCCTGACGATGCCCATGAGTAGGAAAGGAAGACCTTGAATGAGGGTATGGCAAGCTCTGCCACATTGCTGGTTCTCGGATGTTGAGGAAGCTTGCTGGTGAGTTCTGGCAGTAGGCCTTCCGCATCACCATCCTGCGGTACAGCGATTAGCCATGTGCTTTGGTCGGATGGCATGTCGTGCTTTGGTGGTTGGTGTCGACGTCCAGCACAATCTTGTATGTAACTCCCAATATGGAGTTAGCGAAATTCAAAAATATGTCACTTCACACTGGCAGCCTGCCACCTGGCTTCACATGTTGCTCGCCGTGCTGACTAGGACTGGCTTCAAGCCGATATCTGCGTTGACGAAAAGGTCTTTTTCAAGCGCAATGTCGACTCCTTTCCTGTTATCGCCCTCGCAACTCCAGGCGTCGCTTCAGCAAAGATCTGGCGATTCCAACCAACTAACCATCCTGGACTCCAGCTGGTTTATGCCAAACTCCCCGCGGAGGCCCAGTGAGGAGTTTCAGAAGAAGCGCATCCCTGGTGCACAGTTTTTAGACCTAGATGAGGTAGCCTCTCCCCATGAACTGGGCCTCAAACATATGATACCAAGTGGACGACAGTTCGCCGATGCGTGCGGTATAGATAACTTATTAAACTAAACACAAACCCTATTTCCTCATACCTGTTACAGAGACCTTTGGCATTGGACCATCTTCTCATGTAATTTTGTGCGTCTTCACATTTATCCCATCACCAAGCGCACTACGGACAAACCATAATACCTAACGTTCTGTAGATACGATACACATGGAGTATTTTCATCACCACGTGCACTCTTCATGTTCAGGGCGTTTGGCCACGAGAAATCTGGTATTCTCGATGGAGGACTACCACGCTGGGAGGTAGAGGGTTTTCCAGTTGAGGTCAAGCCGCCGGTGCAGGCAAGTAAGGCCGTATATCCCACTCCTGTCCTCGATGAAGAAATGATACGATGTAAGCGAATTAATTCCCACTATCCACCAATGTCCTACAAGCTTGCGGCCTCCCACAGCCTACGATCAGATGGTATCAAACTCATTTCCGGATCCTCAGTCAGATCCGGCCCTTGAGCTCGTTATCGACGCCAGATCCCGTGGTCGGTAAGCACGCTAATGCGAATCCTGCGTGCAAAGACTTACTTTTTTGATTGCAGATTCCTAGGTACTGAACCAGAACCACGGCCAGGCTTGTCGTCGGGTCACATTCCCCACTCATTCTCATTGCCCTTCACGGCATTCCTCCAGACTCATACCATTCCTAACTCTTCCTTACAGTATACCACCTTCTTACCCGTTCCTGAGCTACAGAATGTTCTCGTTAATCATTTGGGTGATCAAGCGGACGCCGTTATTCAAGGCGAACGACCGATCACTACAACTTGTGGGAGTGGTATGACTGCGGGTGTACTTTGGTTGGGACTGAAGCTACTAGGCGCCCGAAAGGTTGCTCTATATGATGAGGTGAGCCATGCTACGCATTTAGTCTCTCCAATAACTAATTTTGGTCAGTCATGGACTGGATACGCCAGCCGGACGTCTAGCAAAATCGAGAAAGTGACCAACTAGACAGTTTCGTATTTTTACCTCCCCAACCAAAACCATTGGACTGTGCACACAAAGGTCTTTGGTTTTATTGGTTACATACGGCTAGCAGGCTAGTTTCGGAAAATATTTTGATATATGATAGACGCTGAAAGAGCCAACATTCATTGAAATCCAAGTATCTGTCATTATGTCATCATGTCATTACAGTGCATCATACACATACTACTAATTCGGTGGTACCTGGTCCAGTGGTACATAACTTTTTCTATCTCCAAGTGTCCCTTCTATGCTAAACTAATGTGGGCTAAGGTAGACAGTGATCCAGAAAACAAACCTTCACTGCTAAGGGTAAAATACTCGACGATTGTCGTCTGTTAAAAATACCAGTAAGGGAAATTATGAATATCTTTTTCAAAATTCGGGGTGACGATCTATAACGGTCATCAGCCCCTTGATCCCTTTGGCTGCTTGAATTTCAACAGGTTTCTGTGCATCCGCACAGTGTGATCTGGCCACCGTAGCAGAATAATGAATCTATGGGAGGGTTCGATCTTGATACTCATAGACACGGAACGGAGCACTCACTGTGACCTTAAATTGGTCGCGGCATTGTGATCTGGGATACCGGATCTCACAATCCCATCTGTGGGGCGCAGATAACGGAGTTCAGCAACGAACTAGACAAAGATGCGGGAATGACACTGACTTTTCTTCGAGGAGGACATTACCACCCATTTTCGTCGCTGTTGAATACAAGCCCTTCCGAGCTAGACTCAGGAGTCGTCCAGCATCGACTCCTCCTTTGCAAATGAATTCATCCTTGTGTTCCACTCTAGGACCAACGGTCGTTGGCTCAGAATCCGTTTGATATGCGTGCGTGCGCGCTGGCCCAGAAGAGCTTTCGATGCATTCCGTCTCCTTTGCATCGTGATGAATTTGAATACCAAGATGATTATGACAGAAATTGAAGAATGCGTGTGTGCAAACGTTAAGCATGGTGGTCGGTGTGGAGAAGACGTCTTTGAATGTCATGACTAGGAGAGCCAGGAGAGCAATTAAATGGGACTTACAGTGCCGTCCTGTGACGTTTTGTGGATTATATACTTGCCAGTGGCAGGGACGAATGACCAGATTGGACGTCTCTCGCGGTTGTCCGAGGTGTCCACACACTGATGTGGCAAGAACCCTACCACGAGGATCCACCCAAAATTAAGAGTCGTTAATTGCAAAATCCTTGAGGTAATACACGATGATACCCCTGACTGTAGCCATTTGAGTAAATTTAGATCATCACATCTTGCGAAGGAACTCGTTGCTAAATATGGTGATTTTGTTCCTTACGACCGACCGGGCGTGAGGAGCAAAAATGAAGTGGGACGGAATGGGATGTTGATGAATGTGCGGTAGGACAGCATGAGGCAGATACAAATAATATGATGAGATGTAAGGCCTTGAGGGCCTGGACTCTCGGCGCCAAAGATTTGGTCAATAAATTACGAAAACAGATGCTGCGACTCCAAGACTGCCATGAATGGTGGAGGACGGAGAGGTGGCGCTTTCCCTGATATGTATGCTGGTCGTCCTGCATACTGCACCTCTATACGGTGCGACCTTCCCTTTCGATACAGAGTTAATGTCCAGCTGCCAATGAAAGTGTAATCAGGCAAACTTCTTATCGCGATGTACATTCAAATCATTCACCTTTCCTCCAATAGGACATTGTAATCGTGCATCACAATCGCTTGAATCAGCTGTTGCTTGGCGAAAAGTACCGCGTTGCCATAATCCAAGCCTCGGGGAGAGCGCTTCCCAAGGTCAAAGATGTATGTTCCACACGTGGTCGTGTCACTAACACGTACGATATCAAGGTCTAGGATTATCATGATAGGCTTAATAACAAATGATTCACAGGTTCAGGATCGCACCAACGCACCATCGTCATCATCGATCATTGGCGCAGGATCGATACACTCGCAACCTACGACCTCCCAAGATGGCTCGCTCTTTCGACCAAACCACTTCATGGCTGCGGCGAAGAAGGACGTAACCGGTATTCTTCTTCTCAGATATGAAGAACCACACGTTTGGTCGGTTCGAGACAATATAAGTAAGACGGTTACACTGCCACTCGGGAGGCAGGGATGATGACTACTACGTAGTAAATGTTGCGTGTCCTGGCGCCCGACAAGTCTCGGTTGTCCAACACCAACAAAGTCTAGCTGATTCCGTCACAGATAAGTGAAACTAGTATAGGTATGTATGAGATCACCCGACCTACTGAGCTGGGAACTACTGCATTGCGCCTAGCTTCTTTGAAGACCCTGCAATTGGAGACAAGGGGCGCATATTATCATGCTGCTCTTTATGGCAAGTTGTGAATGCCGCGATCAGATAGAGTCCATGACAAAATACAAGTGAGTAAACGTCAACGCGTCATAAGCGAGGTGCGGATGTGCTTGGCCGGGACCTCGGCTAGTCATGGCATTACTCAAGCGACAAGGCCTAAGCGGAACCGTGCATGACTCTAGCGCCTCGAGATCATTTACCTTTGATAGCAAGTTGACCAACGTTCGTACGAGATGGGCCTCTCGCCCAATCTCAACTAATCCAATTCATTGAAGCGATATGCCGCAGCTTATCATGCATCATGCATAAGCGACGCTGTCGCGGATCCTGAACAAGTACTTGATGAAGACGACCTCGAGGCTACTGTCTCTGACTGAGTTACCGCCAGTGTCGTGTATGCGTAGCTCCGATCATAGTCTGTCAGCGCTTCAGCACTCTCAGACTAGCTATGTTAGGCAACAAGTTTGTGCAAGAAAGGTACTCAACATTCGTTGCTGATGGGCCACCGAAAATATTTCAAAGTTCACTGCCAGTCCTTAAAATATTGGGAAGCTACTTGGATGGTAACACCGTAACAGTACGGAAAGTTATTACCTCGCAGTCATTACTGGAATTTTCCGGCAACAACAGGATAACGTAGAATGACCCTCAAAAAAGTGCTGCGCCGCGGAAAGCAAAATTTGGAGTTTGCGGATAGCATTAGCAGCTGTGTGAGTATCTGAGCTCGCCGTAGAGAGAGTAGCTTCTCGGGCAAATGATCGGACATGTGATTCAAAGCTTCTTTCAAAGGCTTCTCATGAAGAGAAGAATGTGTTTCGGATACTGCCGGCAATGAATGAAACGTACGATGAGGCACGGTATTATAATTCCTAAAAGGGGAGCACAGATCAGATTGACACTGGTTCTGACACTGCGCAGATGAACTGCCTTTCAGAGATCGAACCGCGGCGGTTGAAGCTAAGGTTGAGG
>Ga0153976_1000621_pt1 | contig 12426 bp, 15 predicted proteins | sample TSGA060MetaG_FD_104717 | JGI IMG/M metagenome (GOLD analysis project Ga0153976, IMG submission 104717) | Attine ant fungus gardens microbial communities from Georgia, USA - TSGA060 MetaG | ecosystem: Host-associated > Fungi > Mycelium > Unclassified | place: USA: Georgia, Yuchi Wildlife... | reverse complement strand
TACACTCCACCTCTTCCGACTGTTGTTGAGCTTTCGGCATTGTTGAGCATCGAGAGTCGAAGAGCTTTTGAAACTCAGCATTTCGTTATCCAATCGTTATCAGCACCAAATCCATCTTTGTGAGCATCGTAATAGCTTTCAATCGAGTTGTAATGTTGATTAAAATAGATTTTAGGCACATCGGAACACGTGAGCATTTTAATGCCTCTAGGAAATTTCCGACACAGTTTCTCGAGATATTGTTCGCCCAGACCCCTAGTAGACAGTGAACATTCAATGAAGATAACTTGGAAGATGCTGATGACACCGGGAATTTCCGCGTCGTTTGTTTTATAAGGGTAACTGTTTTGCGCTGCGGCATACTATTCGCACTCAATTGAAAGTCTTTCTGATCATAGTTCAAGGATTCATCGATTCATCGCTCATTTGATACTTTAACGTTATTGACCAGGCTATATCTGGAAACATGCGGCAACAACGAGGTTGATCCATGTGCAGAAGCGCCGTGGTGCAAATCATCGAGGGCGTCTGATATGACTATGAAATGAAGCCACTATAAAAACGCTCAACACCCACACCTCTGCTGCTCATATAACACGACACCCACGATCTCTCCACCTAGTTGACCTGAGGTTGAAACCTCCAACAGAATGGCAGACGAAGCAGCCCATCCAATCGTTCGAAACTCCATACCCGTCCGGAAGTTTGATGATCTTGGTGAGGTAGCTGCAGTCGCTGTTTTCCCTGATAGACAACGTATGGCGACGAGCTCATTAGACGGTATGGTTCGCATATGGGACTTGAAGAATGGCGTTTTGTTGAAGGAATTGGAGGGCCGCGGCTATGCGATGGGAGATATCGCGTTATCACGAGACGGGCAATTGATAGCAAGCAGTGATGATGGAGGATATGTCATGGCCTGGCACGGAAACACTGGCAAAGCTCTCACTCGACCCTTCCAAGCCCACTCACACATCTGTTCATTGGACCTTTCTCCCGACGGCGCAATGCTCGCCACTGGTTCATGGGACGGTATGGTTAAGCTGTGGAGTGCGGAAACCTGGCAGATGCAAGGTTCCCCAATGGATTGCGGTAGCCAAGTGCACTGCGTTCGGTATTCGCCATCTGGCAAACTTCTTGCCGTCGCGACAAACTCTTATACCCAAGTGTGGGATTCAGATCAGAGGGCGTATATCGCAAGCCTTGGGCATGACCCAACTGTGTCACTCGTGTGGACGCCCGATGGCACACGCCTTCTCTCTGGGGACCGTCAATGTTCCACCATACGGGAGTGGGATTCATCCACCTGGATGCAGGTTGGTGACATCTGGAAAGGTCATACTAGTGGTTATACTTGGCACATCGCCGTGAACTGCGATGGCACTGTTGCTGCCTCCCCAGCTAAAGACAATCGTGTGCGCCTCTGGCGCCTCTCGGATCGCCGAACCATCGCCATATTTCAGCACTCTGGCTTTCCGTCCGGCATCATTTTCTCTGTGGATGGCAAGCACATCCTCGCTGGTGGTAAAGATGAGAGGATTTCACAGTGGGCAGTACCGGAACATGCATGGCCTGCGAATGCTCTGATGGACCTGTCGACGCATGTTCGTATTCATTTTTAACCAATTCGTCATCTCATCTTGTTGATTCCAAGGTTGAAGACTGCGATACCGAGGCTGAAGTCCCTGATATCAATGCGCAAGACACTGACACCGACATTCAAGATGCTAAAACCAAGGTATGTTCCAACCTCAAATATTATGACACAATGCGAGCGTTCCTCATGTAGATCATCGCTATGCAGACGGCGGTCCGCAATGCATGCATAAGTGGGGACTTGCCGACTGCTGAAGAGCTACTTACACAAGAAATCGACGCCAATGGCGACAACTACCGCTCATATGCCAATCGATCCATCGTTATGGCGCGAAAACTAGACTGGGACCACGCACTTCGTGATGCAAATAAGGTTTGATGTGCAGACCTGGTCCATCAGGGGTAGGCTAACATTGATGCAATCATAGTCTCTCAGCATTCAGCCTTCGTTGATGGGCTACATTTCTAAGGGCATTGCCCTGTGCGGAAACAAGCAGATCAGGGATGCTCACAAAGCATTCGACCTAGCATTCACATTCGCAGACGGAGAATCAAAGACGATTTATTTCCTTTTCTTGGTCAAGGCACGTTGAATGTTTATTCCATGCTCCGTGCCTCATTACATTTACCAGGCTATGGCATTCTTCAATGCGAATCAACATGGAGACGCCATTCGGCGCATTCGAGAGCTGTCTGCCACTTGTCCTAATGCTGATATTATCCTTACTTGTCGTATCGTGGAAGTGAGTATGATGCACTGAACCCACGCTCGTATGTAGACAACTGATCTTTTACACTTCTCACGTCAGGTTTATCTGCACATTCAACTGGGAAACAAAGCATCGGATTGCGCTTGTCCGTCTGAAGCTGCCGCTCACTTCACTGCGGCTGTCAACGCTGGCATTTTCTTAACTAAATCATCGATCGATTCTAAATGTTATGAGGACTTTGCAATGGTGCGTCGTGCCACAGTAATGCTTTCTATGCTAAGGTTCGTGTATTCTACAGCTCTTCGGGTGTGATTTCACGTACTTGTGGCAAACTGCAAACCAGAAACGGTGTCATGCTCTACTTCGTGCAGGAAAACTTACCGAAGTCTTCGAAGCGGTCCGATATATGGCGGATATGAGTGATGAAGCTACGAGGGCTAGCTCCCTTTTTTGGTCCATTGGCAAGTCTTCACCAATAATGACACCCAGGCTTCAATACTCACAGTATTTCACTTAGGTTTGATGCAAGAAATGAGCACCTTCCGGCGCAATGCTCATGACGCAGATGCTACTAGTAGCCCCAACATTTGCAAGTATGATGACGACGAGAGCACTAGCCTCAGCGACATCGATAGCGACATCGACCATGTTGACGACGTGGTCTGTTGACTTGCACAACGCATCGTAGAATAAGGAAAACTACGTTATTGTACGAGTCAAAGACACCGCTAAATTTGTGGCGCCAGGGTTTCGTAGTAGTTGTCTTGTTGAGTAGTTTCGTTTCTATCTCGAGAGTACGTACCTTGTATCACTTGTATATATACGCGAAGGTGTTCAAAATGCGCTTCGTTAGAAGTGGGTAACGAATAGTGCAGCCTGGGCAGGCATAAATTCAACACACGCCAGTGTGGCCCCCGCGACAATAGTGTGAGTGATGAGTGATACTCCCCAGCTGGGTGGGGGTACTTACGGACCCGGTCCCAGCCGTGGCGAAGTTGATCTAACATAGGGCTGCTCAGTGCTCACCTGCTGTAACCGATGACTTGCACTGAAATCACAGTCATAGTGTTCGTCGCTGTTCCAATTTCCAGCCATGGACGAACAATCACAGTAGGGCCTAATAGATTGAGAAACTCGTGGGGGCAACTCAACACCACACTCTCGCATCGAAGCGTCGTCGAGACGTCGAGTTCTATGCGAATGATGTTTTCATAAATTCTTCTCATCAGGCGATCACGCCTAGAGGGGCTTCTCTGAAGGCATCATTCATTTAGGTGAGGTCACATCACATCACACTCCAAGGCCCGTAGTAGCAACTTGTGCAATCTCGATTTCTACGTCATATTCAAACCAGCACCGGAGAGATAGATCGTGCTGGCCTGGAAAAGGGATGGCCGATGCAACATACGAATGTGAATGTGCGAGAGTTATATTGCCCCAAAAACAAAGGGTACATGAAATGGAACAACTCACGAGATCTGGGATCTCGTTCTGTGAGTCTAAATGTCTCGGGAAACAAAGGATAACTACGAATACGGCTTGGATGAACAGCCGAGGAATATTGATGACAGTGTGCGCGAGGCTTTCAATGTATGTGTAGAAGGCGAGATTGGAGGGTAAACCGCAAGAGAAGTGACTCCAGGGGTTGAATCGGTCGGATTAAGAAGATGGCAAGGAAATGATCATGATGCATAGTAGTATCGTATCATGTTACACGATGTCGACATCTGCTAGTGAGCGCTGATTCTGGGCTCCGAATAAATTACATGGCGTTGAATCACCATTCCCCTTCAAGTTTTCAATCGAATGAAGGACCCGGTTCCTTGAGAGTCCGGTTGACGCTTCAAGAAACAAACTTGAAGTAGTTCAGGCCAAGTTCCTGTTGATGTAATCACCGAGACCAAGTTCAGCGAAGCTAAGCTCCGCACTTGGTTTTCGGGGTATCGGTGCGTGTAGTAGGCTAAGTATTAGTTATGTAAGTGGTAGTAACCACTTTAGTAAGTTCACGAATACTTTTATGTGGCGGTCATGCCACACTCAGTCCGTCTGCTCGCGCTGAATGGAAAGTCTTTTGGAAAGTTCAAGGGTTCGGTCCGTTTATTCCTCATTTGCCAGTGTTCTTTAACGTTTTTCATCAGGCAGCCAGGCTATGTCTGGAAACATGATGCATGTGCAGAAGCGCCGTGATGCAAATCGTCGAGGACATCTGATATGACTATGGAATGAAGCTACTATAAAAACGCCCAACACGCGCACCTCTGCTGCTCATAACAAGACACCCACGACCTTTCTATCTGGTCCACCTGAAGTTGAAACCTCCAACACAATGGCAGACGAAGCAGCCCATCCAATCGTTCGAAGCTCCATACCCGTCCGGAAGTTTGATGATCTTGGTGATGTATCCGCAGTCGCTGTTTTCCCTGATAGACGACGTATGGCGACGAGCTCATCAGACGGTATGGTTCGTATATGGGACTTGAAGAACGGCCTTTTGTTGAAGGAACTGGAGGGCCGTGGCTATGCGATGGTAGATATCTCGTTATCACGAGACGGGAAATTGATAGCAAGCATTGATTGTTTGGGAGGTCTCATTGCCTGGCACGGTGACACTGGCAAAGCTCTCACTCGACCGCCCCAAGCCCACTTCCTAGATAACTTTTCATTGGACTTTTCTCCAGACGGCGCAATGCTCGCGACTGGTTCAAGGGACTGTATTAAGCTGTGGAGTGCGGACACCTGGCAGATGCAAGATTCCCAAATGAATTGCGGTAACCAAGTGCATTGCGTTCGGTATTCGCCATCCGGAAAACTTCTTGCCATCGCGACATACAACTGTATCAAAGTTTGGGATTCAGATCAGAGGGTGTGCATCGCAGACTTTGAGCAATGCCCAGCAGTGTCACTCGTCTGGACGCCAGATGGCACTCGCCTTCTCTCTGGGGACGGTAGCAATTCCAGCATACGGGAGTGGGATTCATCGACCTGGATGCAGGTTGGTGAAATCTGGAAAGGTTATACTGGTGGTATCTTGCGCGTTGCCGTGAACTGCGATGGCACCGTTATTGCCTCCCCAATTACAAACAATCGTGTATGCCTCTGGCGCCTCTCGGATCGGCGAACCATCGCCATATTTCAGCACTCTGACTTTCCGTCCTGCATCACTTTCTCTGCGGATGGCAAGCACATCCTCGCTGGTGGTAAAGATAAGAGGATTTCACAGTGGGCAGTACCGGAACATGCATGGCCTGCGAATGCTCTGATGGACCTGTCGACACATGTTCGTATTCATTTTCAACCAATTCGTCATCTCATCTTGTTGATTCCAAGGTTGAAGACTGCGATACCAAGGTTGAAGTCCCTGATACCAATGCGCAAGACACTGACACCGACGCCCAAGATGTTAAAACCAAGGCATGTTTCCAACCTCAAAGCTCATGACGTGATGCGAGCGTTCTTCGTGTAGATCATCGCTATGAAGACAGCGGTCCGCAATGCATGCATAAGTGGGGACTTGCCTACTGCCGAAGAGCTGCTTACGCAAGAAATCGACGCCGATGGCGACAACTACCGCTCATATGCCAATCGATCCATCGTTATGGCGCGGAAACTAGACTGGGAACAAGCACTTCATGATGCAACTAAGGTTTGATGTACAAACCTGGTCCATGAGGAGTAGGCTAACATTGATGAACTATAGTCTCTCGGCATTCAGCCTTCGTTGATGGGCTACATTTCTAAGGCCATTGCCCTGTGCGGAAGCAAGCAGATCAGGAATGCTAACAAAGCATTCGACCTAGCATTCACATTCGCAGACGGAGAATCAAAGACGACTTATTTCCTTTTCTTGGCCAAGGCGCGTTGAATGTTTATTCCATGCTCCATGCCTCATTACAGTTACCAGGCTGTGGCATTCTTCAATGCGAACCAACATGGAGACTCCATTCGGCGCATTCGAGAGCTAACTGCCACTTGTCCTAATCCTGATATTATCCTTACTTGTCGTATCATGGAAGTGAGTATGATACACTGAACCTACGCTCGTGCGTAGACAGCTGATTTTTTACACTTCTCACATAAGGTTTATCTGCACATTCAACTGGGAAACAAAGCATTGGATTACGCTCGTCCGACTGAAGCTGCCGGCCACTTCACTGCGGCTGTCAACGCTGGCACCTTCTTAACTAAATCAGCGATAGATTCTAAAAGTTATGAGGACTTTGCAGTGGTATGTCGTGCCACAGTAGTGCTTTCTATGCTAAGTTACGTATATTCTACAGCTCTTCGGGTGTGATTTCACGTCCTTGTGGCAAACAGCAAATCAGAAACGGTGTCGTGCTCTACTTCGTGCAGGAAAACTTACCGAAGTCTTTGATGCAGTCCAATATATGGCGGAAATGAGTGATGAAGCTACGAGGGCTAGCTCCCTTTTTTGGACCATTGGCAAGTCTTCACTGGTAATGACACTCAGGCTTCAACCTCACGGTATTTCACTCAGGTTTGATGCAAGAAATGAGCACCTTCCGGGACAATGCTCATGACGCAGATGCTACTAGTAACTCCGACATTTGCAAGTATGATGACGACGAGAGCACCAGCCTCAGCGACATCGATAGCGACATCGACCATGTCGACGACGTGGTCTGTTAACTTACACAATGCATTGGAGAATAAGGAGAACTGCATTATTGCACGAGTCAAAGACACGGCTTATGACGCCAAAGTTTCGTAGTAGCTGTCTTGTTTAGTTTCGTTTCTACCCCGAGAGCATGTACTTCATATCACTTGTATACGCGAAGGTGTTCAAAATGCGCTTCGTTAGAAGTAGGTAACCAACAGTACAGGCTGACCTAAATTCAACGCACGCCAGTGAGGCCCCCGTAAACAATAAAGTGTGAGTGACGAGTGATGCTCCTCAGCTGGGTAAGGGTACTCACGGTTCCAGCGGTGACGTAGTTGATAGGGCTGCTCACCTGCTGTAACCGATGGTTTGCACTGAAATCACAGTCATAAAGTTCGTCACTGTTCCAATTTCCAGCCATGGGCGAACAATCACAGTGGGGCCTGATCGACACTCATGGGGGCAACTCAACACCGCATTCTCGTGTCGAAGCCTCGTCGAGACGTCGAGTTTTCTTTGCAAATGTTGTTTTCATAAATTCTTCTCGTCAGGCGATCACATCTAGAGTCATATTCAAATCAGCACTGGAGAGATCGATTGTGTAAGCCCAGCAAAGGGACAGCCGACACAACATGCGAATATGTGCGAGAGCTATATTGCCCCCAAAACAAAAGGTGCATGAAATGGAACACTCACTAGATTTGGGATCTCGTTCTCTGAGTCTGAACTTCTCAGGAAACAAAGCATAACTAGGAATACAACTTGGATGATGAACGTGAATAGCCGAGGAATATCGATAACAGTTGTGTGCGAGGCTTTCAACGTATGTGTAGGAAGGCGAGATTTAAGGGGCAAACCGCGAGAGAAGTGAGCAGGGGTTGCATCGGGCAGATTAAAAAGACGGCAAGGAAACGATCGTGACGCGTAGTAGTATCGTACCATATTGCACGATGTCGAGTCATCTGCCAGTGAGCGCTGATTAATCGATTAATAATTCTGGGCTACGACTCGGTGCTTTGTGACTGAAGTCTATTAGTACTGTCTGCATAGTGAAGGGATTACATAGCTTTGAGTCACCATTCCCCTTTTGAAAATGAGCAAACTTGTTGAATTCAAGTAATTCCGAGTCACGGTCGAGCTAAATTCGTGTTGATGTGATCACCGAGAGCGCGGGCCTGGCCCCGTCTGCTCGCGCTCGATGGACAGTCTCTTCGAAAGTTCAAGGGTTCGGTCCGTTTATTCCTCATTCGCCAGTGTTCTTTAACGTTTTTCATCAGGCTATGTCTGGAAATACACGGCAACACGAGGTGCATGCATGTGCAGAAGCGCCGTGATGCAAATCGTCGAGATATGGCTATGGAGTGATTCGTGAAGCCACTATAAAAACGCCCAATACGCGCACCTCTGCTGCTCATAACAAGACACCCACAACCTTTCCATCTGGTCCACCTGAAGTTGAAACCTCCAACAGGATGACAGATGAAGCAGCGCATCCAATCGTTCGAAGCTCCATACCTGTCCGGAAGTTTGATGATCTTGATGCGGTATTCGCAGTCGCTGTTTTCCCTGATAGACGACGTATGGCGACGGGCTCGTCAGACGGTATGGTTCGCATATGGGACTTGAAGCACGGCGTTTTGTTGGAGGAACTGGAGGGGCACGGCAATGCGATTGGAGATGTCGCGTTATCACGAGACGGGAAATTGATAGCAGGGAGTGATCATGGAGGATATGTCATCGCCTGGCACGGGGACACTGGCAAAGCGCTCACTCGACCCTTCCAAGCCCATCATAACAGATGTTCATTGGACTTTTCTCCAGACGACGCAATGCTCGCCACTGGTTCATGGGACTGTACGGTTAAGCTGTGGAGTGCGGAGACCTGGCAGGTGCAAGGTTCCCCAATGAATTGCAGTGACCAAGTGCACTGCGTTCGTTATTCGCCATGTGGAAAACTTCTTGCCGTCGCGACAAGCTCTTATATCCAAGTTTGGGATTTAGATCAGAGGGCGTGTATCGCAAGCCTTGGGCAAGGCCGAGCTTCGTCACTCGTGTGGACGCCCGATGGCACACGCCTTCTCTCTGGGGACTGTAACAATCCCAGCATACGGGAGTGGGATTCATTGACCTGGAAGCAGGTCGGTGATATCTGGAAAGTTTATGGTGCTTATACCCGCGTCGCCATGAACTGCGATGGCACTGTTATTGCCTCCCCAGTCACAGGCAATCGTGTGCGTCTCTGGCGCCTCTCGGATCGGCGACCCATCGCCATATTTCAGCATTCTGACTTTCCGTGCTGCATCGCTTTCTCCATGGACGGCAAGCACATCCTCGCTGGAGGTTTAGATAAGAGTATTTCAGAGTGGGCAGTACCGGAACATGCTTGGCCTGGGATGGACCTGTCGACACATGTTCGTATTCATTGTCAACCAATGCGTCATCTCATCCTGTTGATTCCAAGGTTGAATACTATGATACTGAGGCAGTCTCTGATACCGAGGCTGAGGTCCCTGATACCAATGTGCAAGACACCGACACCGACGCTCAAGATATTAAAACCAAGGCATGTTTCCAACGTCAAATATTATGACGCGATGCGAGCGTTCTTCATGTAGATCATCACTATGAAGACGGCGGTCCGCAATGCATGCACAAGTGGGGACTTGCCGACTGCCGAAGAGCTGCTTACGCAAGAGATCGACGCCAATGGCGACAACTACCGCTCATATGCCAATCGATCCATCGTTATGGCGCGAAAACTAGACTGGGACCACGCTCTTCATGATGCAAATAAGGTCTGATGTACGGACTTGGTCCATGAGGAGTAGGCTAACATTGATGCAACTATAGTCTCTCAGCATTCAGCCTTCGTTGGTGGGCTATATTTCTAAGGCCATTGCCTTGTGTGGTAAAAAGCAAGTCCGGGACGCCAGCCGGGCATTTGATCTCGCATTCACGTTCACAGATTCAAAAACGATTCATCTCCTATTCTTGATCAAGGTAGGTTTGATGTTTCTTATTACATACTATCCATGCCTCATCACAGCTACCAGGCTGTGGCATTCTTCAATGCAAATCGACATACGGACGCCATCCGCCGCGTTCGAGAGCTAGCTGCCACTTATCCCAATACTGATATTACCCTTACTTGTCGTATTGTGGAGGTGCGTATGATGCACTGGCGCCATGCTCGACACTGATATTTTTAAACTTATGTAATCAGATATATCTACATATTCAACTGGGAAACAAATCTTTGGAATGCGATCGTCCAACTGAAGCTGCCGACCACTTCACTGCCGCTGTCAAGACTGGCACCTTATCTAAGTCGTTCATTGATGCTAAATATGAAGACTTTGCAGTGGTACGTTAGCGTTATGCGAGTGACGTGTCTTCCACGTTAACTGCGTGATTCATCATGGTAGCTGTTTGGGTGTGATTTCACATCCTTGTGGAAAACAGCAAACCAGAAACGGTGCCATGCATTTCTTCGTGCAGGTAAACTTGCAGAAGTCTTTGAAGCGGTCCGATATATGGCGGATATGAGTGATGAAGCTACGAAGGCTAGCTGCCTTGAATTGTCCATTGGCAAGTCTTTCATAATATCACCTAGATTTCGATCCTCACGGTATTTCACTCAGGTTTGATACAAGAATTGAGCACGTTCCGGGGCAATGCTCCTGGCATAGACGCTACTAGTACCCCCGACATGTGCAAGTATGATGACGACGAGAGCGTCGGCCTCAGCGACATCGATAGCGACATGGACCACGTCGATGACGTGGTCGGTTGACCGACACCACGCGTCGGAGAATTGCGTTATTGCACGAGTGAAAGATATGGTCCATTCACAAAATGATTGTCGTCAGGACACTGGAAACGTTGTATTAGTTGCCTGCATCGGGATCGTTGACTAGTTTTCATTTCTATCTCGATAGTCCGTACTTTGTATACCCCAAATGCTGTTTAACATCATCGGGACATGGAGCGGTGGTCGAAGGAGCTCGGGGAGACGCAAATGAGAGTGTGTTTCGCTGCAGATCGACAGATTTAAACGTTGCATCAACCGGCTCATTATGCAGCTCGACATGCAGACTCACGCCCCTCTCAGCCTCGGAGATACTCGGCAGCAGGTACTGGCACGCCAATTGATCTCAATTTGTCAAGATGACTCATGGATACTAGATCTTAGCATCATCGGGGTGGACAAGACGTTTGTAGGGTCATCACAAATCAGCAACTGGGGGTTTCCTGATCTCGGACTCAACTTGGTCTTTTGGAAACACCAATCAGTCCATTCATAACAGATGCAAAATCACCTACATCCATGTTGCTTTCTTGATTGTAAGCTGTTAGAATATTTATTTTTCTTTCTTTCTAAAAATGTCGGTAACTGTCAAGATGGTTGCAAACAGCTGTAAGTTCTCGTGACCAATTTCGATCTTCACAAAAGTTGAGTGACTTTCTTCCCTTGAGTTCCCAAGCTTTAATATTCATCACGTGTTCATGCCATTGAGTCATGAAGAGACCCATGAGAATGGCTTGAACTACCAAATTTCATCATGGCTGGCTCGTCTCTGCGGAACAAGGTGCAAAGCATCTTGATAGCTTGACGAGACCTGAGCTCGAGCCAGTAGAGACCCGTCAGCTTGGACTAGACTTACGGTCCCAGCGGTGGCGTAGTTGATCTAACATAGGGCTGCTCACCAGCTGTAACCGATGGCTTGCACTGAAATCACAGTCATGAAGTTCGTCGCTGTTCCAATTTCCAGCCATGGACGAACAATCACAGGTAGGGCCTAATCGAAACTCATGGGGGCAACTCAACACCGCATTCTCGCGTCGAAGCCTCGTCGAGACGTCGAGTTTTCTTTGCAAATGTTGTTTTCATAAATTCTTCTCGTCAGGCGATCACACCTAGAGTCATATTCAAATCAGCACTGGAGAGATCGATTGTGTAGGCCCAGCAAAGGGACAGCCGACACAACATGCGAATATGTGCGAGTGCTATATTGCCCCCAAAACAAAAGGTACATGAATAGGAACACTCGCGAGATCTGGGATCTCGTTCTCTGAGTCTGAACTTCTCGTGGAACAAAGCATAACTACGAATACAGCTTGGATGATGAACGTGAACAGCCGAAGAATCTCGATAACAGCCTGAGTGTGCGCGAGGCTTTCAATCTATGTGTAGGAAGGCGGGATTGGGGGCCAAACTGCAAGAGAAGTGACCAGGGGTTGCATCGGGCAGATTAAGAAGACGGCAAGGAAATGATCATGATGCGTAGTAGTATTGTAAGGATGATGCTGGCTTCGCGCGCAGCAACACAGTAACGGTACGAGTTCGATAGGGGAAATGGATGATCACGAAAATGGTCCAGAAAGACAGAGACTGCAATCGATAACGTTCGGGCCTGAGAGTGCGAGTCAAGACGAATGGATTCTGACAATCTTTAAGGACGATACATGTGAGCTTAAGTACCTAGAGAGCTATAGCCTAAG
>Ga0153976_1000615_pt1 | contig 12464 bp, 11 predicted proteins | sample TSGA060MetaG_FD_104717 | JGI IMG/M metagenome (GOLD analysis project Ga0153976, IMG submission 104717) | Attine ant fungus gardens microbial communities from Georgia, USA - TSGA060 MetaG | ecosystem: Host-associated > Fungi > Mycelium > Unclassified | place: USA: Georgia, Yuchi Wildlife... | reverse complement strand
CACAGTAATATCTATTATCGATAAGACTCGAGCCAAAACTATCGAGTGGCTGCAGCTATGCGAGTGACCTTCCATTTTAGGGTCTCCGCCATCGCCAAAGTACAGCCACAGGCGGCAGCCTACGGTTAGCCTCTAGGCTTCACACGGCTTACATTTGGCCCACCACTGGCGGTAGAAACACTGTTTGACACACCCTCTTCGCCATATCTTCAGCCCTAAAGTCTCCTCATAGCCTGGTTGGTCTTCATCTTCGTCCTCTGCATCATTCCAGGGCCGAGGATCTGGCCCAGTCCAGTACATATATCCAAACCCATCCATTTCACATTTCATCCGCAATCTCATGAATGAGCTGTTCTGCGGGGAGTGGAATTCCAGAACCATCTGAAACCTCAGTGGCCTCTTCCTTTTCCTCCTGTTGATCGCCATTGTCACTGAGCTGGTTGTCACTCTCGCCCTCGTCCTCTTCCTCCGACTCACCATCCTCATCTCATCATCGGAATTTTGAGCTGTGCGGTCTTTCTCCGAGTCTTTCGTAAATGGGACCTTGTTGAGTGGATCACGATTATCTAGCAAGCAGCGTGTCGCTTCACAGATGAATTTGTGACCAACTCTATCACCACGCTATCGCATCATTGCAGTGGTGAGGTATGCACGTGTGCACCTTCAATGTTTATGACTACTCCAGACCTAATCCTCGCTCTTCGCTGGCAGCTCACTCTCCAGATGCTATTAATGTTTATCCTCATTTTCACCATGCTGTCGCACAGAATCCAATCAACAACTATGCTCCGACAGTCAATGTAAACTGTCCAGAAACAACTGCGGGTCCACTCGTGCGAACCTTCACACCACAGTTTCAGGTCTTGAACACCTTAGCAGCAGAGTACATTGCGTCTTAGGAGTCCAGTATAATCTCCACTCAATTTTCCTACACGTCCATGTTCACGGCCGTGTTCATCAACCAAGCATTCATGAATACAATGGGCAGCTCCAAACCCAACACGACTTCTCGAAATCCAAATTGGAGCCAGTGTTTACAATGCGTTGCGATCGATCGCGCAGTGGCTGCGCGTTCAGATTTCTTCGCACAATGTTTTGACAGTATTGCTATGATCCGACCTACCCTGCAAGCACTACAGAACTTTCAGGTAGACTGCTTTCATTCGTAAATCATGGCCCTGGTGGCCTGGATAAGATCAACCAGTGGTTAGAACACAACAAGGTCACATTAGCAGGTTGCATTGTTGCAATCGTACTGAGGAATTATTGGTTTGATGCGAGTGATTGTACAGTTGTGTGGATGGACATTACATTTGCACCTCATAATCGGGGGTGTGCGACGTCGAAGATAATGATGCGCGAGCGATGTTACAGTGATGTGCGACAGTGATCGGACACTGGCAGTGCGATGAGGTGATGGCAGACCATAGGATGTGCAGTAAAGCACTGCTATGTGGAATCGTTGATAATCGTTCTGGAAGCCATGTACCGCATCTTCGTCAGCGTTATAAGTACATAATTTGAACGTGAAAGGTGGGTAAGCTGTAGCGATCAACAAGCCACGTAGCGGTGCAGAGGGAGCGTCATGCTTCCGGAAGGATGTCAACATCTCCAAATATTGAACGTCTTCATAGAAACTCTTTTCCCAAAACCGCTCCCTGAACCCGGGTTAGAATATTCCGCTCTTGCGACAGCGTCCAAAAGCTTCTATACTTACATAATTGCGATCCTGCGATTGCTGCGAAAAAAAGGCAGGTCTCCCTTCGATACAACCACTTCGTAGGAGAAAGTTGCCACAAACTGAAGCCTGAGATGAGCGCTGAGCATGGCAAGCGTCGTATTTGAATGACTTTCCAACGGCTCGGATAATACACGGCTTCCCTATACTTCCGACAAATCCGATAATACGGAAACCTTAACCCACCGTTTGTTCTTCGACCATCTGACCCACTTCATACTCTTGTATTTATATCCCCTTGTAGGTAGTCCCCCAAGTGTGTTGCATTTGACTACCCGGACGCTCACTGTAACTGTTTGCAATGGCGACTTTTGGCAATGCTTCCTTTAACACCGCCATTTATGCGTCTTTCAGACCCACCTACCCCAGGTCCTGTTTGATTTCATATTCCGTTACCACGAGCGCAGTAAGGATGCCAGATGGGATAGAGGAGTGGTTCTTGGTTGTGGGACGGGTCAGTTCTAACTGTACTTGAAGAACTCAACAGGCATTGACATGCTGTCGGTGATTCGGAACTCCAGGTCAAGCAACGGTCGAGCTCACTCCCTTCAAGCGCATCACTGGCGTAGACCCAAGCCCTAAGATGGTTGAAGTTGCTTAGGCTACCCTCAAGGCGCAGCAACTGAGCACTGGTCAATATGAGTATGTGGAGGCAAGTGCAGAGAGCCTACCGTTCTTGGAGGATAGTAGTGTGGATCTGGTTGTTGCTGGTGCGTGTGTTAGGCAGGAGAAATTCGTCATTTTGTTTATGAGTTTGATGCGCTCGTAGCTAAGGCATGCCATTGGTTTGATTGGAACAAATGTGACCCGAGCTCGCAGGAAGAATGGCAGTGCTGCATTCTGGGTGCGTGTTCCCAACCTCCGAGCCATTACTTAGTCAATCACTCTTGTCGCTGGCTCTACCTTTACACAGATTTACTCAGAGTTACGCTTCACCCGTTATCCGTCACTCACACACCGAATCAACGCATACGCCCAAGGCCTCGACCCACTACACAGCGTCGGTCCATACTGGCAGCAACCCGGCTGTTCAATCCTGGAGAACCACCTGGTCCAGATTCCAGAAGGCAATGAAGTCATACCCGGCGCGTTCAAGGATTTCGAGAGGGTGTTCTTCACAGGTCCGTCTTGAGATCATGCTTGCGCGACACTATTTATGCATCACAGGCGACCACTACCCATCTCTCCCTTCCCTGTGTTCCGTGATTCTGCGCAAGAAGATGACGTGGGATGACCTTCTCTCCTACTTGAACACATGGAGCGCGTTGCACACGTTCCGTCAGCGAAATCCCGCAGACGCGGAAAACTCGCGAGGAGACATTGCCGTGCGCTTCTGGAATGACCTAAAGGAGGGCGTCGGACGGGAGGTTGGAAGACGTGTGGAAGGACATGACGAAGTAGATGTCGAATGGCCATTGGCGATGATAATGGTTAAGAGAGCGTAATATACTGTTTGATGCTGGAGGATGGAAGGTTAGTTCTTTGTTGAAAGCGTGCGGATCATTGACCAAGTCGATATTGTAGGGCGATTTATATAGAGAAGCTACTTTGTCATCAAGGTTGACATCCAATGTTGATGAAAAGGGGTTATAATACCAGCCCCTTCACTACCCTCAGCATTTCATGCCATCCAGAGCCACTCTCATAACCCCACTAACACCACTACTGCATCGGCCGACGGGTGAGCATGATGGAGTTGATTATCTGATTTCATTATTATAACAAGCTAGAATTTCCTGGGTCATAAAGACAACATTGTGGGTCAGAATTGTTAGTGTCGAAGCAGACGTTCTAGGAAGTCTAAATTCTACGCCGCCTCGTTCTTCAGCTGCTTAGAAACACTGCAAGGTCAGGCAAGGTCCGGCCGCAGAACATCTCTCACGGCGAAGTAACGCCTGCCAAGACACGCAACCAATCTATCAACGCCTTATCAATTGCTTACTATAAGGCCTTCTTAGAGTCTTTTCATATGACAGAACGGTGCATTAACGCACAAAGCCTGATTCAAGTATACACATAACTTCGCCACAGGAATAGTTCTTCGCTTCTGTGCACGAGCGACAAACCATATCACTCGAGTTCGTCGGAAAGCCCTGAGCGATACACGTAGCTGATAATTTCTAGGATCTTGAGCTGAACCACGCGGATGGCGCAAGTGGCTTCAACACTTGCCTAAAAAATGCACGTCAGGGAAGAGCCACATCCTTCATCCTACTTCTTTCGTGATAGTGTCGCCGCACACAACAACTTCGCTTGTCATGTTCCGTCGCATAATTTGCAGTCGTTCTTGTCTTCGGGCCGACGCAATTATGCGTACTACTTTTGTACTTCTTTGGCAACCGCATGCATATGCTCTGCCCCTAGTGAGCTGCTCCAAGCGGCTTTAGAGGACATCGTGGCGTTCTTTGATGCCGGAGAGATGATGGACCTGTGACTCACTGGCCCACGAGAGGATGGCGGCCAATCAGCTATGGAATACTGGCACAGGTTCGTGTCATATTGATGCATTGATCGCTGCAATGGTAGCGTTATAGCGCGCACTAAAATTCCAAATCCTCCAAACCAACTAAAGCCAGAGTCGCGTTCTAGTCTTGAGCGAGCGTCTCTTCATACATATATTCTGAGTGACACACTATATTTTACGACTCAGTTTGTAGTCTTTATGGTTGCTAATCCCACACTAACTCGGCCTGACCATTTTCTCGTTTCCTCAATAACTGGCGAATCCATAATGGTTCAGTGATGCATCATATATGCTCCACACGACTGATGCATCACAGTATGCGCTGCAACTGCAGCAAAATCTTGCATTAATAGTATGACTGTTGACAGTATGGCCTCGAACTATCGGATACTTATACTTGCTTAGTACGACTGCGGTCTAGCAGCAATGACACGCAATGGAAGAAGGGAAGAAATGTTTTTCAGATGAAGCGGCGATTTATTTTCTGTGGGTAATGCGCGAGTACTTGGGTGCGCATCGTGAACTCGATGTGTTTCGCGCATTTAGTTCATCCAGTTGATGGTACTTCGAGACAATCCTGCAGCATCTATTGTGGTGCCTGGCGCCCAGAACTCAGGAGGGGTAAAGAAATGAAAATGGATCCTTTATCACGAAAGAAAGACAATCGCCTTGTATGAAACTAGGCCAATCATAAGGAGGTCCAACGGCCACATCGATAAATGATCATTTATTCCTGGGTATAGGGATATCAAGCATGACGTTCGCGGTGTCACAAAAATACATGGAATATTCGTTATATCACCTGCGCACCAGCAGAACTCGTTCAGCGCAAATTGGAGATGATCGTGGAAGCTAAGACATGATGATCTAAGAGCGTCAGATGTCCCGAAACCAGAGGTAAATTTAATTTCTTCGTCGGTAAAAGAAATAAAACAACAAGACACCTCGTAGCCACATCTCGGATGACTTGGATAGCTTCAGACCTCTTCAGGTGACTGAGATGACCCTGGGGCTTCAAGTTGGACATGTTCCTATATGTGGGTCGTATACTGAATCTCGAAACAATCATTTGAATAGTAATGTACATACCTTCGCAAGTTTCTGCACTGCAGATAAAATAACGAGGCAAGAGCGCAGTCCCTTCAGACACCACTGCCTCTCGAGCCAGGAGAGAAGATGACGATTGCAGAAAGATTTGAATGTATGATAAAGGTTGTCATCCCATGGTTTCGGAGCTCGCGAGAGATGCACAGCGAAGTGTTGGGATGCATACTTAAGAGCATCAGAAGCTGATCGACTTCGTTCTTGTGCTTCGCCTGCGAAAATAGTAAAGGCCGTGATGGCATGGATGATGTCCATGTCTGGTAGATCTTCTGGAAATGCAGGGACAGGATTGTCATGGTGCAATAGTGCCAGGAATACCGGGAACATCAAGAAATCCGGCAAGCTCTTGAACTGATGGATTACTTGAAAAGTCGGGGATAATAACAATTCTGAGCTGATTGAGCACTCATTCATCACCTCCAAGGTACTAGACAGGTCTTCCATAATGACCCAGATAGACGCTGCGGGAGTCAACTGCCAAGCTTGACCATCAGGCATCTGTAGCCACTCCTGCCCACCCCGGGTCTGTAGCCACTCTTGCCCATCTGGGCCCTGTAGCCACTCGTGCCCATCCTGGGTCGGCAGCCACTCGTGCCCATCCTGGGTCGGCAGCCACTCTTGTCCATCCTGGGTCGGCAGCCACTCTTGTCCATCCTGGGTCAGCAGCCACTCTCGTCCAAACGGGGTCTGCAGCCACTCTCGTCCAGCCGGGGTCCGCAGCCACTCTCGTCCAGCCGGAGTCAGCAGCCACTCTCGTCCAAACGGGGTCAGCAGCCACTGGTGTCCACTCAGCCACACTCCTACACGCGTGGTCCGCAGCCACTCTTCTCCCGGGGTCTGCATCCGCTCTGGAGCAGCTGGGGTCGGCTGCCAATGTCGTCCACCCGGGGTCTGCAGCCAATGTCGTCCACCCGGGGTGTGCAGCCACTCTCGTCCATCCGGGGTCTGCAGCCACTCTGGAGCACCCGGGGTCTGCAGCCACTCTCGTCCACCCAGGGTCTGCAGCCAATCTCGTCCACCCGGGGTCTGCAGCCACTCTCGTCCACCCAAGGTGTGCAGCCACCGTCGTACACCCGGGTCCTGCAGCCACTCTCGTCCACCCGAGGTGTGCAGCCACTCCTGCCCACCAGGGGTCTGCAGCCAATCTAGTCCACCCAGGGTGTGCAGCCACTCCCGTCCACCCAGGGTCTGCAGCCACTCTGCAGCATCTGGGGTTTGCAGCCACTCTCGTCCACCTGGGGTCTGCAGCCAATCTCGTCCACCCGAGGTGTCCAGCCACTTTCGTCCACCCGGGGTCTGCAGCCAATCTCGTCCACCCGGGATCTGCAGCCAATCTTGTCCACCCGGGATCTGCAGCCAATCTCGTCCACAAAAGGTTTGCAGCCACTGTTGTACACCCGGGTCCTGCGGCCACTCTCGTCCACCCGAGGTATGCAGCCACTCCTGCCCACCCGGGGTGTGCAGCCACTCCCGTCCACCCGGGGTGTGCAGCCACTCTGCAGCACCCGGGGTCTGCAGCCAATCTAGTCCACCCCAAGTGTGCAGCCACTCTCGTCCACCCGGGGTCTGCAGCCACTCTCGTCCACCCAGGGTCTGCAGCCAATCTCGTCCACCCGGGGTCTGCAGCCAATCTAGTCCACCCCAGGTGTGCAGCCACTGTCGTAGACCCGGGTCCTGCAGCCACTCTCGTCCACCCGAGGTGTGCAGCCACTCCTGCCCACCCGGGGTCTGCAGCCACTCCTGCCCACCCGGGGTCTGCAGCCACTCCCGTCCACCCAGGATCTGCAGCCACTCCCGTCCACCCGGGGTCTGCAGCCACTCTGCAGCGCCCGGGGTCTGCAGCCACTGTCGTCCACCTGGGGTCTGCAGCCAATCTCGTCCACCCGAGGTGTGTAGCCACTCTCGTCCACCCGGGGTCTGCAGCCACTCTCGTCTACCTGGGGTCTGTAGCCAATCTTGTCCACCCGTGGTCTGCAGCCACTCCCGTCCACCCGGGGTCCGCAGCCACTCCCGCCCACCCGGGGTCCGCAGCCACTCTCGCCCACCCCGAGTCAGCCACTCTCGTCCACCCAGGGTCCGCAGCCACTCTCGTCCAGCCGTGATCCACAACCACTGTCGTCCAGCCGGGCTCAGTAGCCACTTTTGCCCACCCGGGGTCAGCAGCCACTGTTGCCCACTCCGGGTCTCCAGCCATTGTTGCCCACCCTGGGTCTGCACCCACTGTTGCCCACCTAGGGTCTGCAGCCACTCTTGCCCACCCCGGGTCTGCAGCCACATTTGCCCATCCCGGATCTGCAGCCACTCCTGCCCACCCAGGGTCCGTAGCCAATCCTTCCCTGGTCGAGTCCGCAGCCAGGAACGCCCGTCCAGGTTTCCCAACCAATGCTGCAAACCCGACCCGCGACCTCCCCGAAGAAACAGGAGATATATAACGACTTGCAGTGGCTCTGGCGGCTTGACAATGAATGATAACGTGGATTTTAATTTCCCGGGGTGATCGGATTGCATAGCTCGGCTCTGCCCCTTCAATTCTAAGAGTGCATCTAAGAGGGCCGTGTTTGCTGGCCCTGGGATGCCCGGAATCATCAAACGCAAGGAGGAACGAGCGAGTAGTGAGTGAGGTGATGTGATGTGTTGTACTTCGGGGAGGCCGCAGTTGGAGGGGTCGGAAACATAGTCACGAATAGACGAGTGGTAAATGTTCACCGGAAGATCTCTGTCGACAGGAATGTCCATCACAGAGCGGAGCTGCACCAGCGCAGTCTCGACATCCCTGCCCTCGCCAGGGCCAAGAAGTTTCGAGATTTCCGAAATCGGCAGAGGGTCAGCAAGCGCAGCAACAACAGATAAGTGAAGGTACGCTCGCTTGGGGTCGGCACATGTGGAGAGGATACCGTCGTATAATTTGTACACCTCCGTTCCTGGTAGCAGCTCGCTTGTTAGCTCAAGCATAAGCTGAAGTCGACCACGGGGGTCATTGTATCCATCATCAATAAATTTCATCATCGTAGACGCCACGATGAAACGTCTGCCCGCTCGATTCGCCAGTCGCGCAAGTTCATTCTTAGTTGGCTGTGGGAAATTTGAATCGCGACCTCGTAACTTTCTGCACGACTGCTCCAAAAAAATACAGATGTCATTGTCAACATCTGCACCATCTAACGAGATGATCTTAGCAACACCCTCCCCATCTGTTTTCACTGGTATCTCGCACACCAATGGGCGTACCCCTTCTTCCTGAATGGCTTCACGGATGTGTGCTTCCGAGCGACTCGTGAGTAGAATGTGGATCACGGGAATATCAGGATTAGAAAGAGCCTGGCCAAGGAGGGAGATCAGATAAGCGATCTGTGTTTCGGACGTGCATTCATCAAGGGCATCAATCACAAACACCGAAGGTGAACGGCCGCGCAGTCTGAAACGAAGGTTTAGGAGAGGTTGGAGAAAGAAGGCCTCCATCTGGTCGTGAAGGGAACTGTCGGGGTCTAAAAGGGCAGGATTGTTGCAGATAGCTCTGTTTACGTCCTCCCGGATGCTGGGGAAGTTTCTGGCGAGCTGGCAGACAAGCGTCGTGAAAAAATAACCAGTTGTGCAACGTTTCGTGTGCTTGCGCGAGAAAAAGAATGTACCCGCCAGCCGCTTTTCGGTAGTGTCTTCTGACGCTTTCAGAGCTTTCATCTTTTCAGCTACAGTGAAAGCAACAGCAGATTTTCCGACGCCTGCTGTTCCGTGCAGCCAAATGATTCGACTCTTCTTTCCGTTATCTAATAATCCATGAATGTGGTCGAGAAGGTCTACTCGGGTCTCTTTTAAGCATTTCGGATGGGGCTCGCGTTCGGGGGAGTCATATTCAGCACCCTTGACGGTGACCTGGTGTAACCTCTCCCAAGATGATCGGGAATCACCGAAGTCTGTGTATGCGGTTAGCAAGGAGATGATACTAGACGATGTACCGACATTGATCCTCACTCATTGGGAAAGGTGGACGGTCGTGTCTTGGGACCTGTATAAGTTGTGAAACCGTTGGAGGCGTGAGTCGTGAAGCGATGTTTTGGGCGTAGTTGGTGATGAGTTGGGTAGATGCAGTGTGCAAGGCTTAAGAACCGCAAGATCGAATGGATACTTCAATGTGAATTTGCAAAGAGTTCCAGTGCTATAGAAAGATGGTGGAATTGTTGGAAATACGCGAATCGATTGACGGGTGTTTATATATAATTAGACCAGGTTAGCGTTCGATCGAAATATTCCAGCAGGAATGCTGTGGAAGAGTAAATTGGCGCTCGTCTGATCTTCTGCACCGATCTGCTGCACCGTTGTCGAAAAACGGCACCATGCCGTTTTTTAAGTGCCATTTTCAAAAACGGTGTGGCACAGCACTTTCACAGCACTATCATTACATAAGTTTGAGACTTTGACCATTAGATAGTACTGGAAGAATACTGAAGCATCCACGAAATGAAAGCGAGTCACAGCGCGCAAGTAATCATGTTGAGAACATGTAAAATAAATTGTTATTTTGACAATTCATACTAAATGTTTAGCGAAAATGGCAATTCATTGTACATGTTCATATATGTAAAGAAGTTCACAAATACGTACAAACAACATAACTTCGGACAATGTTGGCACGAACGTCCTGTTACTCGTCATTTAGCAAGAGATCTTCTTGCTGTGTATAACAGCTGCAATGCTTGCGAGGATTATTTTGGAGGTCGTGATGCTCTATGCAGCTCCATTACACAACAAGCAACCATATCACACCTGATTAGTCCTGATTGTTGAATGGACATCTGGAGTGGATACACAGCGAACGTGGAATGCATATGAAGCTTCCCGAGAAACTTCACATTGATCTTGCGAAGCATGCATACCGTACTTCAAAACAGCATGACTATCTTATTCAAATGACTACCTGGAGGCTACTATGCACTATCAAGAATTAGATGTGAGTGAATCAACCTCAAATTCTGACAGCGACAACCACTAGTGGCACGACCGTATGGTTACATTTCCCCAGCAGATGCAATGTCGAGAGCATCACGCGGCTACTTCGTCTCCAGAACATGCTCCATTCCACAACTCTACAGTCCAAACGCTGTGTGATAACCACAATGCTTCCCTTTTCATTCCCCCTCTCAAAGCGTTGTTTCGCAACTAGTACATGCCACCGAGCCAGTCGCATAAAATGCTGACTTCACAAGACCGGGTTGATGGTGCAACTCGTAGTCGACCTTTTTCTAATATACACCTTGGCTGTGCAGTATTAACGTGCCAGTCGTACCCCAATCGGAACTTTTGGCATAGATATCTGTGGTGCGTCACTCTAAGCTATTAAACTTCTGTTTTTCCCGCAATGCTGCGTTCCTCGAATTTAAAAGCTGAACCACACAGCTCATCCCTCCCAAACCCCACAACTCAGCCACCACTTCGGTCCATACCCGATACAATTGGTCAAGAAATTCACCTGCTCCTGCGTAGTACGCCGTTCATCTCGATCCGAGCACAGAACAAGCACGTGGACGACTTCAGGACTCTCCTCCTCTGGGTGGTGGTCCTCTTCAAATGTCCACCAATCCGGAGGAACCGAACCACTCTTGAAACACAGTTTCTGGCCCAAGACGACGTTCGCCCACGTGCGAAGGAAGTAAAATCCTTGCATCATGGCATCGTGATCATAATATTGGGCCTGTCGATCAGGCAACTCTTCTGGGAAATTGCGCTCCGCAAGCCGGACGAGCCATTCATTTGTGACTTCATATCCGTAGTACTGGATATAAGGATGAGTTGTGATCGGATTAATCGCCAGTTGTCTTGGCGGACGGGGGAGTAGGAAGAGTGGCGGGCCCTCCCCATATTCCCACTGCTGTTGCGCACTGGCAGTCGCGATCTGAAAAGCCGTTTAGAAACAAAATAAACGACAGACGAAAATATCTTACGGTTAAGGCGTCAAACTTTGAAAGAAGAATAGACATCTCGTGGATAGAGAGAAGTGAGCGGTTTTTTTCTGGGTGACTCCAAAGCACTACTCAAGGTGCAAACTTACATGTGTGGAGATTGTGGACAATTCAACAGCCCACACCGCACCGATCCAATTGTGGTAAGAATTCCTTTGAAATACAATGATCAAATCTGATGCGTAGGCATCAGGTAGACAATGCGCGCACTGTGGATCTACACTGGACCATGCGCATGCCCCATTGACGGGAGGAATATCTTGTATCTTGCTCTGGGCCAGGTGGTGTGTGGCTACGTTGCATACCATTGTATCGTGTCTGTGGACGACAGCACATTCGCCACAGCTGCACATCTAACTATGCGTTCGCTGGACGCGGCTTGATGGACTCAATACACTCACAACCATCTCGAGGACTCCTAATTTGAGGCGAAGTAAGTCGACTACAGATGCGTGGCAGTGACACTGACGATATGCAGCTGTGGGAGATGCACTATACGGTAAATACGATGTGCGCGCATGTGGGGGAAGACGGTCACTACTTTGTCCGTTTACTGGGATTGGGAGTTCAACGTTCAACAACGGTAGTTCAGATGTGATGTGTCTAAGACACGTCTTTCCTAGCCAAATCATCAGAACTCCAGAATGAACATAGTCATTCCTCCTGATGGCGCAACAGTACTTACTGTGAGGGTGAGAGATGGAGACACCATTCTGCTAAGTAGTACCGGTAATTCCATAGCAGCAGTTGCCTTGGTACGAGTGCGCCAACTCACCTTGAACATAGAGGTTACTGTACATTATTTGTACGAGCTACGCGTTTAAGCGTTCACCCTGTGCGTCAGCCTTCAGGTCGAGGTAAGGCGAGGTAAGTATTCGACTTGGCACACAACCCGATGCGCTCCCTAGGGTCATCGGGGTCAGAATAGGAGACGACCAAATAAACAAACCTTTGATCGGTCCGTCCCCGAGTCTTCGATCCACCTACTCTCTTCGCGGCAAATGGTGCAAGTCACCTTCGCCCCCAACAATAATGTTAAACTACTAGTACCATAGTGTTTGGATTGCCTGGCACGACAAGATCACAGGTCCCTGTCATATTAATGCATAAATTACTGTAACTATAGCACTAGTTGTGATGCATCATCGCTACAGTTTAACCCTGCGTGATGCATGTTATCCTCCCTGCAGTACCTTATCATTTG
>Ga0153976_1000614_pt1 | contig 12470 bp, 17 predicted proteins | sample TSGA060MetaG_FD_104717 | JGI IMG/M metagenome (GOLD analysis project Ga0153976, IMG submission 104717) | Attine ant fungus gardens microbial communities from Georgia, USA - TSGA060 MetaG | ecosystem: Host-associated > Fungi > Mycelium > Unclassified | place: USA: Georgia, Yuchi Wildlife... | reverse complement strand
CTTCGAGGGAGCTCAGAAACATTCTGCAGGGTCAATCCCATAAGTCGTGCCCGTGGTGAAGCGAAGCGGCGTGGCACAAAGAACACCACCTGTGTTTGGGGCTGAGCTGAAATATGATTCGCTACATAAGAGAGCCGCAGATTCCTGATAAGTGTGCGAGCGTATATGGGAAGACCTTAAAAAGCCTTAAGTCGAGGAAAAATCTAGTAGTGGCGCCCCAACAGTGTCATGTAATTTCTGGCGCATGTTCCTTCGGAGGGCCCTTAAAGAAGCAAGGCAGAAGAGCTTTCCCATCGGCACTAGGAAACCGGTAGCATCCTCAAGAAAAGTAACACCAAGGACGTGAAAAGAATTACACCAAGGACACTAACCGGAAGCGTTGGAAGCATAGTTCACCCATTTGTCCTTAGGTCAGTGTTCCGGGCGAGTAACGTAGGATAGGTCAAGACCTAACAAAATCGTGAGCACTTGCAATAGGCCAATATATCTGACAAATTGTAAAGCGTCGGCAAGCAAAGTCCAATTAAGCCATCGATAACCTGGTTAACAATGAAAGCGTCCTAACACTGGAACTGTGAGATGGTGCCATAAGTAGACTGTCTGCGCCAAAAGCAATGGACATACTCATGCCAATGGCCTCTGAAATGCTCTCCACTCAAGAGGCCAGCCATTCTTTGGCGGTGTATCTGTTGGTACGCGGAGTTCTCTAGGGAACAAACCCCTCACTCTGGACTCAACCGCTCGCTTCTCCGGTTCGGACATACTCTTCATAGCCTCTACTTCAGCCAAACTTCTCGCTCTGGGGTCCTCCTGCTTATTTGCCTCCCTGAATAGCCTTGAGTCAATTTCCTCCAGTTCCTGCATTGCTTGCTTCATGCACTGAAATTTGCGCTGCAGCTCCGCATCCCGCTTCTTGCGTAGATGTCTCTGATGAAGGAGCCAAGCACGCTCGATGATCTCGTGGGCCTGTACGGAGGGAATTGCGCGCTGGAGGGCACGAGCGACATCTGGACGCCATGTACCAGTAGGGGTGGCTTTGTTGCGGATATTGGCTGGGTACAAGTAGCGGCGGATGATGTCTTTTTGTGGGTCAGAATTGGTGACTTCGCCCTTGCGGGTGGAGTACAGCCGTGCAGACAGCCCACGCGTCTGAAACGGCAAGCGAGTCGATTTCAACACCGAGGTTGACATGAGGGAGGTCTGAGTTGTTCGTTCACAAATTTCTCAATTATCTAGCTCATTTTCCCACGACTGCTTTACTTTGAAATTCTTCAAGTGTGTGCAACAACACTGCTACGTAGAACATGTCCACTTCCCTCGGGCTGCTCTGTCGACAATGTTGTCGTTCAATTCTTAGTCCTGTAAGGTTTCACTCGTTTGAAATGTTCTGATCTGAATTTGTGCAGCGCCCAGTACTCCTTCGCGAGTTTTCCACAACACCCATTTTAGCCCTACGGCGAACGAAAAAGATCCCTGTGCTCTCAAAGAAAGCCCTTGCAGCAAAAGCAAGAAAGCGAGCAGCAAAGGCACGCAAGCACATATACGAAAATGAGAAAATGCCTCTCGAAAGTGCCATTGATGTGATCCGTGTATGTCTCCGCTCCTCTATTCCACTCCCTTGATTGACTAAATATCTCGGTAGGCGGTCGAGGTTGCCAAATCGAACGCCACCTATGAACTGGTAATCAAGACTGCCATGTCCCGCGGCTCTATCATCCCAAAGGGCCGTATTGCTCTTCATCGTGAAACTAAACCTCGTCCAGAAGATCGTATTCTCATATTTGCTGAGGGGCGTCAGGCTGAAGAGGCGAAGAGCGCAGGTGCACATATTGTCGGCGGACTTGAGCTAGTGGATGGTATAATCAGCGGTAAACACCACGCAACCACCATTCTCTGTTCCACAGCCCTCATCCGTGCCATCACGCCGAAGCTTGGACGGGTCCTCGGTCCCCGTGGTCTGATGCCTTCTGAGCGTCGAGGAACAGTCACGGATGATTTCGCCGGCTACTTGCGGCGTCTTTCTGGCACAGCAGAGTGGAAAGGCGACAAAAATGGCGTCATTCGGATGCCTATTGGCAAGGTCAGCAATATGTGCTAACTTTGCGCGCTCTCCGAGATTGTACTATGGGTCTAATACATTTATTCACCGATAGCTCCACTTCCCGATAGAGGATGTAACTAAGAACATCAGACAGTTCGTGACCGCTGTCAAACGGGTGACCGGAAACCAGAAAGATGCCGAGGAGGGAAAAGGGAAGGCCAAGAGCATCAAGCCCGGTGAGTATACCGTCTTCAATCTTCCCTTTCCTTGGCCTTCTGTTACTGACTGATCGATTAGTCAACGCCATCACCCGGGTAATGTTGAGCTCAACTCAGTCGCCCAGCATCCAGATATCGGACATTTGACGCGGCGTTGATCGGGTACTAAACTAGTAGACTACAGCTTCGACTAGTATTCAAGGCGCTGCTCGTAATATATCCTTAACGAACCATTCTTGCCTTGTCACTGACCATTTAAGTGAATATCCTTGGAGGCTTTCACCCGTTGCAAGTCACGATAGCGATAACATTATATTCGTCTGGATAGCGATCAGTGTGGTTGCGTGCAGTAGATTAGTATGCAAAGTGGTGAAGATGAGCAGAGCAAATGCAAGAATTTGCGCTATTGTAATGTTAATTCCTCCTTATGAATTGCGCGATCCCGCCTATAAGCTTTCTTCCTCTCCTTCAACGCCTCCTCTACTTTTGCATAACTTTTCTCGCCTTTCGGACGGTCCCGTCCCTTTGCTCTCTTCCCAATATCATCTCCCCGTGACCCATTTTCACCTTTTACCTGTGTAGGTTGGAACCTCTCCTGGGGACGGTTTTTCGGTGGATGAGGAAATATATCACCCCAGGACGATTTTCGCGCGTCATAAAATGGTTGTTTGCCTTGGGACTTTGGGATAGTAAGGCGCATGATTTTGCCTGTACCACATATGTGTTTAGTTACGGGACCAGACACAACGGATGGCGAACAAACCTTCTGCAGTGCATGCGTCAATGATGATGTGCCCGCTCTTTTTCAAAGGCGGGAAGACGAGTCGTGGCCAATGGAACGCCTCGTTTCGCAGCGCGGCTTCGACTTTTTCTGTGTCTTCGGCTGGTACGATATCGGTAGGAATGTGTTCAGTAGCTTTAGCTTCATGTGCGGTGTCAATATGATCTGCATCGAGCACAAGCTCCTTCGTCACCCTCTCTTCCTTTTGCTTAATCCGCTCTGCCTCCTCCCGACCAACAGCACCAAGTCGTCCTACGCTACCTTCGCCCACCGTGCTGGGGCGTAGACCGCGTCGGATGACAACATAAGAGAATTCAATGTCTTCGTGACCCTCACGCGCATGCTTCGTGAGACGAACGAAGGGTGGGCGTTGCAAGCGTTGTGAGAAGCCACAAATTAGGCTCGCCGATTTTTCAGAGTAGAGAGGGCAATGACCATCGTGCGGGCACTGTGCCAAGGAGGCAGAATTAATACGTCTTCCAGAGAGTTGAGAAGTCCAAAACCCACAGGAGCAACAACATGGGCCCCGCGAACAGGCCAGTCAGCGGATTCGGGGTCAGTAAACTCTTTACGCCCCATGTCGAGGAGATATTCGCGTGCTTCTGCAATGCTCTGGAAGCCAGCTTTGGTTTTGTGATCAATAAGAACCTACGCATCCAACAGGTTTTAGAGTGTGAAATGAGTAAAGAAACAAAAACGAGAGCTGACAATGGTATGTGCTCCACTCTCCCACATCTCTTTCACGAGTTTCTTCTTCGCCAGAGGTGTTTGCAGAGTTGAAAGCATGAAAGCAGATAGGGCTAGTGTGTCGTGCGCTTCCGTTCGCTTAATTATGTCATCTTCCCGGAAAGACTTTTGCCATGTTGCGCTCAGTGCGCCCAAGTCTATATCTGATCGCTGACTTAGTGAGTGCATAATAAGGAGGTGACACCTAGAAATTACCTCTCAGCAGACGCTTTCCAATTGCAACCAGTCCCTCGCGTTTATCAATACCAAGGTATGTGATGATGTTAGTGGTAGACAGACGAGGTTCCTCGGGAGCGCTGGTGGGCTTCTGGAAGGTGTTCAGCGCTGCCCTGAGGTCCTTCAGTAATTACAAGTTTGCAAAAATATAATACGTACCATAGTCCACTGCCCGTACCTGCACCCCAGTCTATGACACGCTGTACGTTCCATTCTGCACCTAACCTGTGCTTAACTTGGTGGAGAACAGCACAGATGGCAGAATAATGTGCAGGAAGAACGACCGACGCGAAAGCCGTTCCGTCACGATCAGAATGTCGCGCTCCCTGCTTACGTGAACGGTATTTCACGGCATACGAGGGATCCCATCCTTCACTCTCATCAAAGAACAGACGCGTCGCATCGCTATGCAGCTGTATCTTGTCAGAAGCTATTGAGTGATTAGAATGTGTATAAAACGATTTCACCCAACACACCATTTATAAGTGCGGTGACAGAAGCCTGCAATTCAGCGGGCAGGACAACAGCACCAATTTTCTTGCTTCCAAATCGCGCTGCAGGGGACTTGCGGTGTTCATGTCGTTCTGAGGAGTCTTCAAAGGGATCCTCCACGGTCACGTCCACGTCTACAGTCTCCTCCAATTCCTCAACCGCAAAAGCTTGAAGTTCGCGTGGGGATCTCCTGGCCGGTATTTGTTTATGGCTTGTCAGAGAGATATCTACGTCTCGCAAAAGTGCCTTTAACGAAGGGTCGAGGTTCAGAGCTGTATTAAGTTGGGTTGATGCAGAAACAGCTGACGTTGAAAACGGGAGACCGGCATGGCTAGTCGTATGCGCCAGGATGCGCAGAGCGACGGATGTCCCTCGAAGCATCTCAGCAGTACTGAGCAGGCCTTTGACAAGGAGCAAATCCGTCGATCCCAAGTGTGCGGGATTATGTAATTATATAAAACATTGAAAGCCGTGACCAGGGTCGCTGAGCGCGTTAGAACATCAAACGAGAGTCCAACTCAATGGCCAGCAGAAAACAAACTCTCTCTCCCTCAACAAATGACTCTCGTGCATCTGATGAGCGTCCCGCGAAACGAGTAAAAGTAGATGATATGAGCCAAGCGAGCACATCTTCCTTGGAACCGTCCAACGGTAAGGAGGACATCGAAGCAGCAGAAGATGAAGAAAGTATAGAAGATGAGGTTGACGCGGGGCAGTCAAAAAACGAGCCCAGAGCGTCAGACCTTTACCTCGACACTGTGAGCCATTCCATAACAGATGCCCGGTGTCCGCTTACAAGGCCCTCTAGATCAATCGAGCACTCCTCGATTTTGACTTTGAGAAAGTGTGCTCCGTATCTATGTCAGATATCAACATATACGGTTGTTTAGTCTGTGGAAAGTATTTTCAAGGAAGAGGTCGCAATTCGTACGCCTATGCGCACTCCATTCATGATGACCACCATGTTTTCATCAACCTTGAGACAACAAAGGTGAGCTGGGTGTTGGTTACGCATGTACATGGACTCATGCCACATAGGTGTATGTTCTCCCAGACGGTTATCTTGTCTCTGACCCATCCCTTGAAGACATCTCGTTCGTCCTCAATCCATCCTTCACGAAAGCCTCTATCATCAACCTCTCCTCGCCATCCCATCTTCTGAAACCCTCCTATGACCTTTCATCCAAACCGTATCTTCCGGGTTATGTTGGCTTGAACAATATCAAGCGTAACGACCACATGAATGTTATTATTCACTGCCTCCTGCACATCCCTCCGTTACGGGATTACCTACTCCTGTCCTCCTTTCGCGGGAAAGAACCTGAGCTTCTCAAGCGATTCGCCGCCCTTGCCAAGAAAATATGGAACCCTCGGCTGTTCAAGAGCCAAGTGAGCCCTCACGAGTTCCTGCAGGAGGTCAATCGCGCCAGTTCGGGCAAATTTCGCCTTGAGCAACAGGGGGATCCAGTCGAGTTCCTCGGCTGGTTGCTCAACCGACTGCACAAAGACACGGGGGGAACTAAGAAAAAAAATTCGAGTGCGTTGCCGAATGGCCTGCTGTCTGCCTTCATTTCGCCTGTGAATTGATGACGTGAAAATGAACAGGTATTATTTTTTCAACATTTCAAGGAGAACTCCGCGTGGAGACACAACAGGTAGTTGTCCGACCGGACTATACGGGATCAGAGAAGCCGCAGTTCGATATTGACAGAGGTGGGCCGACGCAAATGACCACCTGAACCCTTATTCATCAGGAGCACATCTCAGACATCAAGGCTACTGTGTCACCGTTTCTCTTCTTAGCCGTCGATCTTCCCCCACCGCCTCTTTTTCAAGACACAGTCGAGAAGAACATCATTCCGCAAGTTAGCATCCATTCTGTGCTTGCCAAATATGATGGCATCACCACACAGGTAGGTCTAACCCGCGCCTTCCGCACCTTTTCACTGAAAATAAATTATCAATGCAATTGCCCTTTTTTCTGTAGGAATCTGCTGGTCAGTTACGCAGGTATAAGTGTCAACACCTCCCACGATACATCATTTTACACTACAGGCGATTCACAAAGAACGCCTTCGTCGAGGAGAAAAACCCAACAATTGTCACATTCCCACTCAGAGGAGTTGATTTCCGTGAATGTGAGCTCTTCGTGGCCATACTCACGATACGGCGTCAATACTGATACAACTTGCATGTGCTAGATCTTGATGCAGCACCAACGCATCCGCCAACCGTATATGATCTGATCGCCAATGTAACCCACGAATCTGTTGCGGGAACTACTCGCGACAAGGAGAACACTATTTGGAAAGCTCATCTCCGCGCTGCTGGTGGGGGCGGCGAGGGTGAGAAATGGTTCCAGATCCAAGACCTCATCGTCGAAGAGACGCGCAAGGAGATGATCTTCCTTGGGGAGACCGTGCTGCAGGTGCGTTATTCCTGTGCTGGAGTGTAAGATTCTCATGCATTTGAGGATTAGATATGGGAGCGACGCGCTGGGACCGCTAATGCCAACGGGAACGCGTCAACGAAAATGGACGTTGATCGGCGGTGATACCGAGGTATAGGAAGCTGAGGAGATACCACGTATCTTGAGGTAACAATCCTGCCCTAAGAAGACGGAGATAGATGTATTTTACATGTCATCATACATCAGCGCATGTGAATGAAGCTCAGCGAAGGCCACGCGTTGCACCCTCCATAACAACACATTATATGTATGAAACTGCATGACGCCCCTTTTACGGGTACGAGGGAGATTACGGCCGTGTTCTCCGCGGTGACGATGTATCTGCACCTGTCTAACTAATCAAAAAGACCGGGCACGCCTTCAGGGGCGCATACCCTGTTGCACGTTACTACACACCATGAGCGCAGTGTAATGTCACTTTGCCGAAGAATGAGGCGACGGGGAAGGTCCAAGGGGTTTCCCTGGCGCCTCGGGAGATGTGTCTGTCGCAGAGGACAATTTTCGGCTGATGCGAGAGATATTCGTTGTGATACGATCGCAGAATATGATATAGCAGACTCACTTCGCAGCAGCTTCTTCGAATATAGGTTTAAATATATACACGCCCGAAACAACGCCTGGTTGTCACAACGGAGATAGCATCAGCGTCGTGCATTTTGAAGTGACTTGATTTCATACCTGTTAGGCCTGCGAAGATATATGGCATGAACCGCTGTAGCATGATGATGATGGGAATGACGAACGCTCAAGCACACGAAAACCTCGTTGTCCGTTTTTGGATGCAAATCAAAACTCCGCGAATATTGATTCACCTTGAGGTCAATTTGCAAATCGAAGAGCCTGGCTTATGATGTCACAAAAATATCGGTCCTCACGTCAAAACTGGGTCTTTTACGCTGTGTTATAGTGTGTAATTGACTCAATCGAATGGTCGTGCAATAAGTTGTATTTATTATTAAGTAGAAATGCCCAATTCCTCACAAGCCATCTGCGCCGCTCTCTCCTTGGCGAGTGCTTTCTGGTTTGCAGTGGCAGTGCCGACTACTCTGCCCTCCACTGCAGAATATAATGCCTCAGATGAATTTATCCTGTCTAGAAAGCGGATGGACAACACGTGCCTTTGCAAGTCACCGTCCATGAGAGAGCATGCGATGGTCCAGACGAGGACTCAGCCCAACTGATAATGTGGGTCTGGTGGCGGGCTTGATAGTCTTCATAACGTTGTTATCAGCATCAACGTGTTTTACGGGAAAACATCTGCACTTGCAGTTATTTAGGGCAATACTGTATCCTAGAGAAATGTCAACATTCCTTCAAGGATAATACAAAAACAACAGCGTACGAGGTGACATAATGTGCAAAAGACGCAGATGACGATCAGTTAAAACTCGAGAGACGAAGAGAAATATAATGTCTGTCCTACCACAATTACAGACGTATTTAAACATGCAAGTGTCGACGACCCAACGCAAGGCCACCTAAGTAAATACCGAAGTTGCAATTACCAGTGAACTCGGAGTCAAATTGACCCCAGCTTCGAAGCCAACAAGAGTAATCCCACTGGATTCAATCAGAAAAAACTATGCGGAATAAACGGAACTGCAGGTGATTCAGAGGCCGTAGGGTAGGGGAGTGCTCTTGAACACCGACGGAAACGTCACCTTTGCAACAACACTCCATCATCACCGAATAAGGCAGAGTGCCCATAGCTAAGAGCAGCACCGAGCGTGCATCAGTTAAAATCATGGAACATAAATGCCCCGCGACGCCCGGGCCCAATATGAATCCCGATGCTAACGCGCTGAGAGGCCAGAAAACGGACCAACAATCTGGTATATTAACCCACATTGGGGCAGCTTGACCAAGGTATGACTTAGAAGCGGGCCGGGCTCTGCTGTAGTGCAGTGCACCCAACAACAAATTATTGACCACAGCGGCTCTGCGCGCTAGAAAGACGGTCTGTGTGGGCCAAGTTTATCGTAGATAGGCTATCGCGTGACCCGGGGCCATATGGCACATTAGTAGGGTCCGGATAGATATAGCGGAGATTTGTGGCCGGCACTACACCTATAAGTCCGCCAGCAGATCGATCGCGTACTTGACGCTCAAGTCTAGTCACCGAGATGTGACGAATCTGGGGAACTGATGGAGGTCGATCAGGGTCGATAGGGGATCATTTGGCCTTTGAAGAATAGTTTCTCTAAACTGTGAACGTTGAAAGGTTATTTCTTTGTCAACAGCAATCAAAGAGCATGGATGGATACTGTGCATGAAGCAGGAAGATACCTTCATTGTAGCGGATCTGAATCCGCACAATCACTGTGGTACGACATGATGCCCGAGGAGCACCGTGATCGAGAGTCAGCATGGTGGCTCCCGGTATCTTAGTAGGTCTCCAGAATGGTAAGGGTCCAAACTAACGGATCGTTGCAAAGCGCCGACATATTGAAGCTAACCCGGACTCGCATTGAACCGCCCCGATCTATATGCGGAATGGTTAGTATAGGTCGGCGTTGAGTGAGGCACCGAGGATAGCTAGGCGTTCTAACTCAGAAAATGGAAATGCAAGTATCAAGCACAAGTAGAAACAAGAAAAGATGGGGTTGAGAAATATGAGGTAAAATAACTACAGACCGGGTGCACTAAATAGACATATGAGATAAGATGAATGACGGGGTACATAATCTAAAACAATGCAGGTACAGGAACGTCCATTCAAAAAAGATGTATGATGGATGGTGATGGATGAGAATACATGAGGATGAATGGAGAGGTTGCGCAGCTTGCAATAAAACAGGAAAAGCGCAAACAAACGAAAATAATAATACAGCCTCGCTAACACATCGATAGGCCCGAAAGATCCAGTCTCCGCGGCGGTGACTTGTATTCAGCCTGAATTATTAGCAGACTTCAATGCAGTCAATGCGCGACTTGCTGCCGCATTTCTTGCCAGATGCTTGTGAGTCCCCGATCCGACTCCATACGGAACTCCAGCAACTAAGAGACCGGGTCAGACACGGTTGATGAACGCATGCAATGAAGAAAATACTTGCTTTTACAAGTTGAGGTCCAAATGTATTGATGTGTGGCACCTTCTCTGACATCTACCCAGCTCAAAGAAGAGCTTTGTCCGATGGACTGCAAATCTAAAACACTACAGTGAGCCTTTATACCATCGAGGTGATTATACGAACAGTTGTTAAGCTCGTTTGTACCATCTGTCAAATATCGTCAGGTAAGGTAGGACACCGCAAGACTGTAACAAACCGTTAGCTTGGTTGTTTCTAGACATTGCGAATACTTGAGTTGGAGACCCATAACAAACTTACTGGCAGTTATATACTTGCAACACTACGCTTCATGAGACTTTGGAAAAGAGAAACGGCATTGATTGAAGGCAATGCCTGACGGAGCTGGAAGAATAGCGCTTTCATGATCTCGGCGTTGAGGAGAATAATGTGCGAGAAACCACAATTTCCCAAGATGCATGAAATAGGACGCGCTGCATGCAATGACGATCGACTGAGTGAGAAGAAGCGAGGGGCCAAATGACATGCGCCCCTCATGTATCTTGTGCAGGGAATCGCCCTTTAGGCGACTTAGGACCGAGGTCGGATTGACGATGCGCATTAAATTTGGATGCGGAAGAAGCTCGAGCAATACCGTACTGTGGGGCGTAGTCAATCATAACCTGGAGTAACAGTGTAAGTACTACATGCCTGTCACAGTATACCATTCTCGACAACCCTTACAAGCCGGCGATAGCTCACTTGGCCGTGCCCGGCGTAATGATGTTCTAGGTTGCTGTTGCGCATCCAATGTCAACCTAGAACCTCTGCGATTGGATCTGTTGTTGAAACTCTTGCGCATTACGCCTGTCGTATATGCCCAAGTGCGGCAAGAAGATCAGAAATAGCACCAGGTAGACGTGCACTCTCCGTGTTGTAAGCCGACATGTGGGATACGCATTTATGCCTTTAACTTTAACGATTACACGTTGTTGCACAGTAGTTGGTACAGGTGTAGGAAACGACTGAAGCCGAGTGGGCAACACAGTCACGTGTTCCACCGCAAGACGCCTTCGTTACTGCACAGAAAAAGAAAACATAACACCAGCAGAAAAAAGGTAGAAGTAAAGATAGAAGTAAAAGTACTAAGAATATAAACGAACCGAATCGTGCAAGCAAATTATAACGTCATGAGATGTTCGCCGACGAATCAAGAAAACTAAAGTAACAACAAACAGAAAGAATTGCGGCGACAAATCAAGTATAGCATTCAGTGACCAGGTCCTGGTTGCATTAGGGCGTGCAGGGCCATCTGGCAAGCACCTTCCGTGGCAGAAGATTTGGTCGACCCCTGGCCTCTACCATATTCAATGTTTCGAACTGAAAAATAATCAGTCATTATCAAGAAGAAGCTGAAAATTAACTGACAAAGGACAACTACCGTCCACCACTGCGCATGCGGGGGACCGGTTGCTGATTCAAAAATCTGGAGGCTTTGCGTAGATCTGAACCTATGTTGCAGATAATTGTTCAACTGCATGCGGAAATCTATGAGGGAAACAATCAACCAGCATAGCAGGCTATAAATAAATGGACATACGAGAGGTGGGCTGAGCGGAACGCGACATGGTGTGTTGAATACTTCAGAACTTGGGATGTAGTGAATTTGTTAAAATCAATGCACCGGTGGACTTTCTTTTTTATATTACTGACGAAGCATATACAGTGATTACTTACATTTAGGCCGTGGCAGGCGGAAACCCAGAGTTACCGACTTCGAGTCCAGCAGGTATAAGGATCGTACAATTGAATAGTATGCATAGTATCCTGTCCGAGGTAGATTACCATTCATAGTTGTTCCCGGGGCCGTTTGGGGTGCTGGAACTACGGTTAGGTCCGTCCGCATTCTTGCTTCATAGGAAGCTATCACAACCGACAGTCCATGTACCGAAAATCTTGTGATCAATTATCCAGTGAAACGTTTCTCTGTCCGACAATTAGATCCATTGTTAGCAACGTAGAAGTACAAACTGACATCGATAGGCCTGACAGCAGATACAAGCAATATGCGTTGCGGCTCGCCCTAATGCCAGCCATAGTTGGAAGTACAAGGGATAGTGTACGAGTGGTCGGGAAGTTGGAACACCGTGATCCCAAGCCAACGACTGGGCGCCTGTTTGACTCACCTCACTCTTCAGAAATCTGCAAAACGCTGCCAAGTGGCGTGGCAAAATCAAAAATAACCTTGATTGGTTACCTGAAGAGGCAATCTTGGAGAGGCTGAGCGCTAGTCGGGACCAGCAAGTGTTACTATCAAACATCGCTATTAAGGCTCCTCCGTTGATACCCAGTGACTGAGTATTGACGTTTGTGGGCCCAAGAACTAAAACATTGGAAGGCATAGAAATGACCAAACGTAGTACATACATAGGTCCGGTGGAAGATCATATCGATCATAACTGGTATTAACTGCAGACTGTGCAGCGCTGATTTCGGG
>Ga0153976_1000611_pt1 | contig 12478 bp, 14 predicted proteins | sample TSGA060MetaG_FD_104717 | JGI IMG/M metagenome (GOLD analysis project Ga0153976, IMG submission 104717) | Attine ant fungus gardens microbial communities from Georgia, USA - TSGA060 MetaG | ecosystem: Host-associated > Fungi > Mycelium > Unclassified | place: USA: Georgia, Yuchi Wildlife... | reverse complement strand
GCGAACTTTCCGGAAGATCATGTTGCGAGGCAAATTGATACCATTGTTCCTGTGCTACTCGATCTATTACACGACGTGCCACGTATGGACTTTGACCGATGTCTCTCGTGGGATGGTGTGTCATGTCTCGTATTCGGTGTTGTGCCCTTCTGACAGCTCATCAGAATGGGCCTTGCCTGACCAGTTGGTCTTCTCCACCGTTTCAGCACTGCTGCGCATATGTGGCGCGCACCCATTATACGCCGATACAGCCGTCAGGTCTATCATCACTTTCATCACCGATATTGTAGACAACCTCAAGGATTCCACTTGTAAGATGTCAGTGTAGCCTTCAACGCAGGAAAACTGACATCTTCACAGCCATAGATGTGCTTACACAACTTACACCTTCTGTCCACGGACTATATCGTGCCATCACTTCTACTCTCTACCCCTGGACAGCCTCTCAATGGCGTCTTCTCTCTGCTTCCCTCCAATCTCTTGTCGCGACCCCCGTGCTTGAACGAATAAACCGCCTCTTACTTGACATCCACCAAGAAGCAGAGGCCGATCCTGATGTAGACCCGACATCCATTGCCTTCTGTCACACCTTCATCTCTCGCTACATTGCACTTGGGCGCCCACTTAGCGGGTACTTCATCGTGTGCTGTGTCATGGAGATGCAATGGACTGTGCTTGCACAAGCTCTCGCATGCAATCCTTTGGTGCAGAAGGGTCAGGTGCGCGAAGCAGCCGCAGCGAATAAAGCGTGGGTGAACTTGATGAAGTGTCCTGCGAATGATTTGGGATTAGAGAACGAAGAGGAGACGAAGGAAGCATTGATGGATGTCGCTAGGGATGCTCTGCAGTGCTTCAATGATTTGCTGGAGCAGATTGAGAACATGGAAACGGAGCCTCCCGTCGACACGTATGCATGGGAGACCATGTCTGAGAGCCTGGTATGCTTTCTCGTGCTCAACTTGGCTACGTTACATCTGACCCCATTATCCATGGATAGAAATTGGCATCCGTCTGCTCAGTTGCGCTTCGGGAGCTTGATAGTAACTTGCACACTCGCCTCATACTGCTATTGAGTGATAGGGCACCCATCCTGGACAATCTTGTCCAGGAATCTGCTCTCAAGGCCACTACGGTGCTTGTACGAAGGTCAGTCAGGCTATGAAACATATAGCTCTTCCTTGACTCATCTTTTACAGCTTTCCCGAGATAGCTCCGTCTTTTGTGAGCCATCTCCGCCTCTTCGTCACTTCCCCTCTTTCGATATTTGAGTTCGCATTCAACACTGAGAAACGTGCACCTCCACCATTGACGGCCGCTGCAAAATGCCTTGCACTTTGCATCAAGGTAGGTATTTTTATTACCCAGTGCTTTGAAATCGCCTAATGACCTCCCAGCTGTCACCTGGGGATGACTCCATCATGTCCAATATGTACTCCCTCCTTAACTACATTGCTGCCACTTCGAAAGAATTAACTGAATCTTCCTCCTCCCATCAACTCCTCTCTAATCCCCTCTATGGCTCCGAGGTCTCCACGCCCAATGACCAAATGACCTTTCATAGTGACGAGATAGGACTACACAGTCGCTCAGACGAAGAGAAGCGGCTTATCGGGATAACGACCATCTCCGTTGTCACGCGTCTTGCTCTCGAATTTCACACTGCGGGTCAGGAGGAGGTCACTAAGCTTACGATCTCGATGCTGCTGCAGCGCTTACGGACTTCAGAACCGACCCTCGAGGCTGCCATCGCATACAACCTTGTAGACCTCGCACTCGTGGCCCCCGAAGAATCGTTCATGGATGTTGCACGTGCATTTTCACTTATCAATCGCACTGCGAATTTGGAAGATCCAAGGTTCTCAAACAACATGGTATTAAGTGATTGTTTTCATTTATACGTGCACGCGCTGATTGATATCAGGTATTGGCGGCCCAGACGAGGCTTGCGCGGGAGCTAGATGAAAGGCCAGATTTGTATGACGTCTACCTAGTTGAACTCCTCACTCTCTTCTCGGACAAGGGTGTCGCTATCCAGAACGTGGCAACGTCTGACCAACATGTCAAGGTAAGCTCTGCCTTATATTACCTTCCTGTGCTTAATGCCCTGAGACAGACGGAAGAGATGATCGAGCAACTAGCCTCTCTGTTACTGCCAATTGAAGCACTGCTTACGCATGCGGATTACAACCCTCACTTAGGTGCTTCCCAAGAACTTACTGGGCTGTTCCGGAACATGTGGTTCCTCTGCATTCTCTTTCACTTCACATCTGGTGAGGAGAAGGGTCCAATGACGTGGCTCGTGCCTGCGCTAGCGAAAATCGCAACGAAGACACCAGATCTCGTGCTCGAAAGTGCCCATGATGCCGCGAGCGATATCGAATATAGCACTGTCATCCGACACGAGTATGCGCATTCTGTCAGTGCTGCATTGTTTGGAAAGGACGTGTGCTCAAATTATTGTGACAGGTCCTCCACAAGCATCGGGCGTTCCTGACGCGTCATATATCGCTCCGCGCAAGCGAGATACGCTCTTTGTCCCCGGGACAAGTAGTCTTCTTGTTAATGATGCATGACGTTGAGAGCATGAGATCTGCTGCTGGCCTGTCGTCGTCTTTGGTGTCATACTTCACGAATGGCAGCCTGAATCGACAGAGCAGCCTTATCGCATGCATGGAATCTATAGCCGATAAGGTAGTTTTTTTTCCTCGGACATCTGCATTGGACTGACTATGAATAGGTTATTCGCGGATGCATTGGCGAGATGAATGCCCAAGCTTTGGAACAGGCACTACCGGAACATTTGTCTGAGGAGCTTCGTAAGCTGCTTGTAGGCAGTACTCACCGCATATCTCGTGCTCGGGACGTCGCATCCAAATACCTCAATAGCCTGATCACGTCATTCCCATCTCTCATGTGTGATCCCCCACTGGTATATGCAATCCTCGAGTGCCTCACCCTTTTGCGTCACGCATGCGAGAACGAGTTCACGGACGAGGTGACATAATTAAGCTTTCATCAGTCGAGTTGGCTAACGTCACATTGTAGTACAACCCGGTATACGAGTTCCACTCCGAGTGCACCGGCATGACCCTGCAGCTGACGGACGACTATAAAGTGCGAAACGATATCCTTGGGCAGCTGCAGCGTCATGCCAACACGTGGTTTGAACTTGCCCTCAGCCGAGCTCCCATCGAGCTTCAGTCGACCCTTCAGGTTCGCGTTATCATTGCCATATGTATTCCATCTTATCTATTTATTTATTTTCGGTACAGAAATATCTTGCAGCCGCGCAGCCAGTGACTTGTGCGGGCAATGCCGAGCTAGGAGCTTCTATTGCAGAAAAGTTTGCAAAGGCCGTTGGTCCCGTACACCGACAGCTTTGTAAGTGGAATTGCACATCACGCATAGATAGGTTTTCTGATCATTTTATATCGCAGCTTCTCTGTGTCACTTGTCAAATTGGAAGTCTGATCGTGCCCGCGTTCTTGCCAGTCAACTTGCGAGTAAATGCTACTTTGCAGGGGAGGTTGCTGGTTTACGGCTAGCGGCTCGTAAAAGTAAGTCAGAGTACCTGACAAGCCGCCGGGTGCTATTAACGTGCGCAAAGACCAAGATACGCTAGACAAAGTGGCCCCTCAGATGCCATCCATTGATGTCCAGGCTTTTAAGACCAAGATGGCCGATACGATGGATGACATTCGGAATAAACGTAGCAATTTAACTGTTCAGGATCTGAAGCGTCTATTATTCCGTTGCGCAGCAATTCTCATATCATTGGAGACGGTTAGGGACGATTTTATTCACATGTTTTAACTTCCGTTCTGACAATCCGCAGTGCGAGTATACCTTGCTGTATTTCCTCGTCGCTCTTCCATTTGAGGTTTTCACGCCGTCAGCGGTCGCTGCGGGTATCGAGACTTGGACGTGGGTCATTGCGGAGCGTCCTAGTATGGAAGTGGCCATTATGTGTGAAGTACTCACAGCTTGGTTTGGAACTGTGAAGGAGCGGAAGGGAGTGTTCTCGGCTTCATCAAAGTAGGTTTCACCCTATGCTTTTTAATTCCCCGAATGATGGACGATCCACAGTTACGTCGATCCCTTCTATCGTCCCATCAGTTACAGTCCAACCGACAAGGACGAAATAGATCGAGCGACCACCCATGCTCGCCGACTGCTCATGCCGCATACCTTGATCTTACAGATGTTATTTAGTCGGTTGCAAGCGGCTAGATATTGCAGATCAGCTGTGATGTTTCTCATCCAGAGACTTGTATTGCGGTCTGCGCGAGCACATAAACTGTTCAGGTACTTCATGAGGTCGATCATTCGTACTTCTGCTAAGGATTTATTTAGTACTCACCCACTGGCTCGAGAGCTACGCTATTCGTTCCTTCTTTTCGGGCTGGAGACTTTGAAGAGCTCCCATCTGGATGCTGTCTGCGAGTGTATGTTACGTGAAAGTCTATATCGCACGGCATATTCGTGGTTTGCCGTTCGTCCACAGTCAGTATACCTCAGATCTGAGTATCAGCACAAATGCTTATGGTTGCCTAGGTGGTCTTTTGGAGCGAACCGAGTGCAAGTGGATGCTGATATCAAAGTACTATTTGAATTTCTTGCCCATCTCCAGGTTGACTCAGTCAGGAGCTCTACGTCTCTCTCGAGTCTCAATCATCATCAATCGGCGTCGAAAATATCCCGTGAGCACAGCGAACTTCTTTCCTTACATTGGCCTGAACCGCTGCAGTCTATGTTGAGCACCTCAAGAATATCAACCAGCCCCTCCGCCTTCTAGTAGAGAATGAAATATTCAGGCTTACAGTTTGGGCCAATCCAAGCGGCGATGCGAAACGTGGCAGCGATCATAGCCTGATAGAGCGCAATATGCTGGAGGTAAGCACTTTGAGGACTTTGCGAATGGTGGTGGCTCATACATTTTCAACAGTCTACTTGGCCCGGCATAGTCCGAACGGTTTGGGAGGTAGACCCAGCCGTAGCGATCTATCTGATGGAACGTGTCAAAAGCCCAGCAGCTCACGCTGAAGTAGAGAATCTAGTACGTTCCAACGCCAGTCAGACAGTTGGCACTCCCGAAGCACTCCGGTTTTTGATTGGGGATCACTTCCGAGGCGGACAGAGGCGAGAACTGAAGGTATTTTATTTTATTACCTGCCATACAAGACTAAGGAATTCGCATTGTTGTTAGTATATCATTGTATGGGCACCTGTCCCTCCAGTCATTGCTGTTACGTTCTTCGAACGGCGACATGGCAATGATCCGCTCTTGCTTCAATACGCTCACCGAGTCCTAAAGCAACACCCTGTCGATTTAACATTCTTTTTCGTTCCTCAAGTCGTCCAGGCTCTTCGCTTCGATGACCTCGGTAGGTGTCCGCCGCGTTGTGCTAGTATGCCTTGTGAATATTGGCTCTAGGATACATTGCTCAGTTCATCTTTGAAACTGCGAAGGTGTCACAGCTCTTTTGCCATCAGATTATATGGAACATGAAGGCCAATTGCTACAAGGATGATGCGGCTGAGATTGTAAGTTGAGTGTATATCGTTATCCTCGCTCTGTTGACAGGAGATCAGGAGGATCCTATGAAGCCCGCTCTAGATAGGATGACCGATATGGTGGTCGATTCACTCTCCGGGGATGCTCGTGCCTTTTATGACCGGGAGTTTGGATTTTTCAACAAGGTGACCTCGATTTCTGGGAAACTGAAGCCCTACATAAAGAAGTCGAAACCTGAGAAAAAGGCAAGATGCTTAAAGATCTTTCTTGGATGAGACTTAATGTATTTTGACAGGCAAAAATTGACGAAGAGATGGCCAAGATTGTTGTCGATGTTGGAGTCTACCTTCCCAGTAACCCAGACGGTAAAGTCATTGACATAGACAAAAAGTCCGGTCGTCCACTTCAAAGCCACGCTAAGGTATGTAGACGGTTCTCTCGCTTACTTGATGCTCCGTGTAATTTCTTTAATAGGCACCATTCATGGCGACCTTCAAAGTGAGGAAGGAGCGAGTCATCATTGATTCCGACCCAGAGTCTCTTTTGGACGGTGCACTCGAGAAGCGCGAGGAATATGATGTTTGGCAACAAGCTATCTTCAAAGTCGGTGATGACTGCCGACAGGATGTGCTGGCTTTGCAAGTTATCGCGATGTTCAAAAACATCTTCACCAGTATCGGGTTGACCCTCTACCTCTTCCCTTACCGGGTTACCGCAACCGCCGCTGGTGTGAGCATGTTTTGGTTCTCATTATCACCGGACCACGCTTATATACTATTGTAGTGTGGCGTCATTGACGTTGTGCCAAATGCCACATCTCGAGATGAGATGGGAAGAGCTACAGTGAACGACTTACTTGACTTTTTCACCTCAAAATATGGTGGAGAAGAGACCATTGCGTTCCAGCGCGCTCGTCTCAATTTCATTCAATCTATGGCCGCTTATTCTGTTGCTTGCTATATCCTCCAAATCAAGGACCGTCACAATGGAAATATTATGATTGACGGCGAAGGGCATATCGTGCATATCGGTAAGATTCAGGTCACTACCAGTTGATCAACCGACATTGAACTGGATCTTAGACTTTGGATTCCTATTCGATATAGATGAGTTCATTGGTTAATGGCCATTGAGATGTTTACTTACTTTGTTTTGTCGCATAACCACGTCCTGGAGTAAGTATTCGTCGTCAGAGGACAAGTTTTTTGGTATTTCTCTAACCTTATCATGCGATTTTGCAGGGAGTCAAATTTGAACCCAATTCCTTCAAGTTAACTCACGAGATGGTAGTCCTAATGGGTGGCAGATATTCTCAAGGCTACGAACTATTTCAGCATCTCACAGTGAAGGCTTTTCTCGCAATCAGACCTCACGCAGATCAGCTCGTCAGTACAGTACAACTTATGCTAGGCACTGGTCTCCCGTCGTTCAAGGGCGAACCGACAATGAAACGCCTCAAGGATCGTTTTGCACTTGGGTTGAATGACCGACAAGCTGCCGAATGGATGATGGGAATTATCCGCAATGCTCACGAAAACATGAGGAGTACAGCTTACGATGAGTTCCAACGGGTGCGTTGTGCCTGCTTGCAGTTATTTAAACATTCTCATGTGGTTTTGTTTAGATACAAAATGGTGAGTCAGAACAACAGTTTGATCTTCCTTTGAGGATCTAAGGTTGTGGTTTGCAGGCATACCTTACAAGTAGATGCTATTTATGGGATAGATTTTGTGAGGATTTTAGTCGTACAAATAAATATATATAAAGGTGGTCTACCTCTTGCCTTGAATCTGGGGTTCTGGATACCGATATTTGGATTGCAGTTTGTTGGTTTTGACCAGCGATGAGCTCGAGGGTTCAAGAACATTGGTGACGACGGTCAAAAATTATTCACCATACAGCGGTACCGTGACACGTTGTTCCCAAAGTCTGTGAATGGACATCATTTCGTGCACCGAGCGACACAAATTATGGGCGCTCTTCTGTAACCAGACGGCCTTATTTTTGGCACCGACCCTTTATATTTCACAAACTCCGAAAACGTTCACTCTTGTTGTACCATTGAGCTTATCGATCGACCATCTATCACGCTTTTCGAGTCATGGAGTTCCTCATTCGAAATGTAGAATTTTCAGCAACTAACTGTGATGTCAAGAAAGCGATCGCAGAGGTTCTACACGCTTGTCCTGGTCCATTTGTTTCGGATGCCGATGCCAACCAGCGACGCATCAATTTCGAAGTGGCGTTGGACAAGAACGATTGCGGAGGCGTTCGTAACAAAGGTTCTGGGATCCTCAGACTCCCTTCTAAGGACGTGGGGTTGAAATTCCGTCGGCTTGTTGACGGCGAAGATGGTATCACCATCCGAGTCGGCAAGAAGCGTCTGAAATTCCTCCCTACGAGAAACGATATCCCACACCACGTCCTAGTCACCCTTCAAAAGGGTCATTATATAGACCCGGATATCGCTCAGATAAGGGAGGAGAAAATTAACGCATTGAGTGATGAATTCCGGATCGATAAATTGCAGATCGGTGTGTCTATCAGTCTCTTGTGTACCTTCCGCTTCCAGATTCTATGAACCCGCCTGCTAGGTACATTCTATCGTGCTCCGGGTGCTCCCCCAAGAGCGCCGCGATCCTTCAGTGTCGAATGGGAGTGCAATCTCGTCGATTCTGGGCTTGGGTGGTTGAAATTCGAATATGAGCACAAACTAATCCGCGCAAAGGTTCGCCACACGTTTCAATATCAATGGAAAAAAACAATTACATCATGGAACTGGCTAGGTTGGCGATCCGGCGCGAGGACAGTTACTGTACAGCTTGATCATCAACTTTTCCAATATCCACAAGATGGCCATGGACTATGATTATGGCAATCCATGTGAGCATGGCGCCTTAACTCAAAGATCTGAACATATAATTTCCATAGATATATGTTTCGATCTGTTCACCCCACCGATTATTGAAAGAGAAGATGTCAATAGAACCCTTAACGGAGACAGGACAGATAAGAGGAATTTTCGCGAACGCGTCGGTGCTATACACCCAGGGCATGAGCAAATTGCTCCATATGCGCATCACATACGCATCATTCTCTACAACCTGGAAGACCCATTGGATAAGTTCATGACTTTCTGTCGCATCGCAGGACTTCGTCCTCCTATCACCGGAGTTCCCATCGAAGCTATCCGCCAGGGATTTTTCGCGCCAAAACAACTTGCCTGGGTGCAAACATGGTTGAGATCAATGAGCTCATCGAATTGGCCTGTGGCCTTTCAGATCGAAGCACTTCTTCGGAATGGGGTTGCAAATACAGCTGAAGTCAAGGATCTGCGCCCGAGAATAGACGAACTGATCCGTCGACACCAACCATTAGCCGCACGCATCATGCGTTTTTTCGTGGCAAGAGCCGCATCTCGTCCTCCAAGTCAAACAATTCAAGATTGCTTCGAGTTGGTGGTACAAGCGAAACTTGGCAATGTCCGACCCGAAGCGCCGGCTGGTCGGTTTTATTGTCATCACGTCACAGTTACTCCAACTCGGCTCATTCTCGAAGGGCCCAATATTCTGCAATCGAATCGCGTCATTCGTGAATATGAAGGCTACGAAGACAATTTCATTCGAGTCGACTTTCGTGACGAGGATCGTCTGCAGTATCGCTGGGATAGGGAGGTAGATGGGGCGGCTTTCGTCAGGCAACGTGTCGGGAGCTTTTTAAAGGGTGGCTTTTTCCTTGCAGGCAAACATTTCACGTTTTTAGCCTATTCTCAGTCCGCATTGAGGGAGCATGCTGTTTGGTTCGTCAGCTCCTTCAAGCACGATACCAAGGGGCTTGTCGACGCGCACACAATACGAGATAGCTTGGGAGACTTCAGCGGCTGCATTTATTCTCCTTCGAAGTATGCTGCCCGGATGGCTGTGAGTCAGCTACATTTTCCTCAGGCTTTCCATCTAATAGCATATCAGCAAGCCTTCACGGCGACAGATCCGTCGGTCATGATTCATCGGGAGCAGTGGTCAGAAGTGCCTGATATTGTAGAAAATGGTGTCATGTTTTCTGACGGTATCGGCACCATCAGCGAGGACCTCGGCGATTCAATTTGGCAAACCCTCTGTATCGCTCGACGAGATGGTGGTGCGAATGCAGTAAAACCCTCCGCCGTCAGTGATTTCACGTTTGAAAGTATTATTCTGACTAGGACTACAGTACCAGATCAGATTCCTTGGCTATAAAGGTGTCGTGACCATCGACAAGCAACTCAGTGGAATCCGGCTTCGCCTACGAGAAAGCATGAACAAGTTTCGGGATCATGGGGAAGAGTACGCTATGATAGAGATCGCCCGTCCTGTCGTGAAACCCAACACTCCTCATCTCAACAGGTAAAAATATATGCCCCCTGTTCGTCTCATTTCATGTTTCGCAATGGCTAAAGTGACTTGCACAGACCTCTGATCATGGTTCTAGAAGACCGAGGAGCCACAAAAGAGACCTTTTTGGAATTGCAGCAAAAAGTCGTTGCGGAGGCACGCACCGCTAATGACTCAGTTGATATCTTTGCCGGGCTTTTGGAAAGCCACGGATTGTCTCATCCCTTCCGCCTAGCTTCAATATTACGGAGACTTAACACCCTTGATCTGGAGTTGAATCCCACACATCTTCAGCGGAATATCGACTCTCCTTTTTTATCACAAGTGCGAGCGTACGCCATCAATCACGTACTCCGAGCAGTCAAGCATGATGCACGCATTCCGATCCCTAACAGTTACATGCTAATGGGTGTCACGGATGAAGGACCTGCTTACGAAAGAAAAAAAGGCTATGAAAATATCTTCAAGCTTCCCCCCGGGAAAATATTTGGTATGTCACTCCTTCTGATAATTTGCTCCACTTATTTACCTGCACCGCCAGCTTGTGTCCAAAAGCCAGGAAATAATGAGCCCATATGGCTCCATGGACCTTGTATCGTCTCGAGGAGTCCTGTCATACACCCAGGCGATGGTACGTTCCTGCGCCGTCGAAACAAGTACTGCAATCTAACCCAAATCTAGTTCAGCAGGCATACGCAATCGGGAAACCTCCAGTGGATAAGCTCTGCCTTTTTGCTCACTTGAAGAATGTAGTGGTATTTCCTTCTACTGGTAGGTGCACGGATGTTAGACAGGTTTTCATCTATTTCTCACTTCATATATAGGCAAAAGTTGCTTGCCAAATTCGCTCGGAGGTGGCGATCTTGACGGGTAAGGGGGGTTACTTCAGTTAATAAAGACTCACAATCGTGTGTAGAGATCTTTATGAGGTTATACAGCATCCACCCTTGATCATCCCAGATCACCATGATCCAGCATCCTATCCTTCAAGACCGGCTTACAAGATCAAGTGGCCCAGTACCATTGACGATGTATGTGATTTCGTAGTGGAATATATCAACTCAGATGTTGTGGTACGTTCATTCTGGAGCGTCAGCCACTCAAACACTAACACGAGTCTACAGGGACTAGTGTCCGACAAGCACATCACCATTGCAGGTAAGTTTCCTATTCTATGAGTTGCACACGCTTATTCTCTGCAGATCAAGCAAGCGTATGTAGTAGTGTCATCGAAGCTATAGACAACTCAAGCTCAGTTCATTTATAGGATGGAACGCTCAATGAGGCATGCCTGAAGCTCGCAGCACTTCATAGCCAAGCTGTTGACTACCCAAAGAACGGATGGAAGGTCAACATCCAAGATCTTCCTCGCAGCCTCATCCCCTACAAACCTGATTGGCATGCAGCAGAAGTAGAATCCCCCCGCCCGACAGATTATTACGAGTCCGACCGCGCTTTGGGCCACCTATATCGTAACATCCAGCTGGAGGAGATACCCGATTACAATCCCAAGCCGCTAGAGAAACCACTGAGTGACCTGATATCCATTACACTCCGTCCCTTGGTTGAACGACAACTACGGCGTCGTGAGAGACCTTCGAAACTCACAGCGACTGTCGACTCTATGTACTCAGCATACGTGGACGAACTCACCTACATTGCAACTTGCTATACACTTTCGCGAGTACCTGGCGCCCGCTTGCGCGAGGAAGAGATTGTCGTTGGAACTATTCTTGCCAAGTGCGCACAAAAGCGATGGAGACTAGATCGGACATTTGCAATGAAGGAATGCATCAACACCCTCGTCAATGACATTCGAAGAAGAATGCTACCGGAGAATATGGAGAACGCGTCCCCTGATGATCTGCGGGATAGCTTAGAGAACGGGTGGGCTGCTTGGGCGGTCAGTCATGAGAGGAGTGGAAATTATGGCGCGCAAAGTTTCGGTTTGGTTTCGTTGGGAGTCGTGGTGGACTGTTTGGAGCAGTTGAAAGAGATATCCTTAGCAGCTTAAGGTATCATTGTATGCGTAGCAAGCAGAGTTGCCCTGTCACGGTCGCGTGGCAGTTAGGTCACATGATCTTTCTGTGATGTGACAGACGCGTCGGACTCGGTTTGAGGGTGCACTCATATAGAAGACACGTCTCAGACAGGATATTATTTAAAGGTCAATTTGATCTCGCAATATACTCCCGAGCTGAGCTGAAAGGCTCGGACAATCGTTCAGGTAAGCTTGCTCTCGGTTGAAACTGAAAGCATAACGCTGCTGATTGCTGGGATCAAGTTTTCGCGCTTTTTAGAAGCGAGGTGCGGATTATCGACGGCGTAAAGAGGGCTGCGCTATCTCGCCTGCTTCTGGAAAATACCGTGTCAGCTATTCCGGGGGAGAAACTCGGTGAGAAACTTGCGTCTCTGGTGCTTCCCGATGATCACTCTGAATGTTAGTCCTAGATTATCACACTCGTCCGCAGGGCTCTCACATTTGCCTTTATCGCAGTACCACCGCCCAGCACGGATGACGACGCGTGGTGGAACAGACCAGGTAAGCGTGTAACAGCATCAGCACACCCTCCCTGACATGTTCCAGAACATC
>Ga0153976_1000610_pt1 | contig 12480 bp, 19 predicted proteins | sample TSGA060MetaG_FD_104717 | JGI IMG/M metagenome (GOLD analysis project Ga0153976, IMG submission 104717) | Attine ant fungus gardens microbial communities from Georgia, USA - TSGA060 MetaG | ecosystem: Host-associated > Fungi > Mycelium > Unclassified | place: USA: Georgia, Yuchi Wildlife... | reverse complement strand
GATATTGATATTGACTGTAAAGTCATCGAGAGCAGATTGATCGGTGAGATGCTGGCACGAGCGCGATGGCCCAGTTGCGGTAAAGAGCTTGAATATTAATGAATGTATTGAAGTTGGACTTCATTTGACGATGACACCTAGCAACGTTACCTTGATATGAAGTTGAATATGCATACATACCATCATTCACCAGCGCGACAGAAGCCCTTCATTATCGCTATGTCCTTATGGTGCGGTACTGTCGTCACAGGTTCGCACAAGAGACTCCTTGATCATGAGGCTCTAAGGCTACAGAGCGGACAAACGTGGTAACGGAGATGACTACTAGGTAACTATAATAATATGGTTACTAAAGCTAGCGTCGAAACTCTGTATTAGAATGAAATGCAACACATAAATCATATATCTCCAGTCCATGGGGCCCAGTCTGGTCTGGCTGGCTACAGGAAATGAGGCATATATCGGTCCTACTTTCGTGAGAAATAACGTGGTTGTTCGCATCTCATGAAGCTTGAATTCTTTACACGATCGGCAACTTCTCTGAACCGCAATATTTATATATTATATAATGCTTTCGACTTTTCTTTAGCTGTTAATTATGACTTCTAGTACTCCGCAGGCAGGTATCTTCTATCCTGCGTCAATAATATTGCTGACCGCTCTACAGGAATCCTGCTTCACCGGGCAAATTAATGGTGTTCCGTTTGGAACTTGGTGTCCCACTGCTATCATTATCCTTGCGATCCTTACCGACTTCCTCTCCCGCCGGAAGCTTCCTACGGTTATCCAAACAGCTTGGACAGCGCTGAGCGCACCTTTTCGACATTTTATCACTTTGGACGATGTCGAGGGTCCCTTTGACAATGATATTCCTAAACAGGCTTGGATATATCGAACCCTTGTCTCTATCGCACTCTTTAGCTCATTTGGTTGGCTTGCATATTTCGGGTATGCCCTTTTCCTACAGGAAGCCTGGACCGAACCCTTGGTCGCATCAATTGCATGGGTAGGAGATTTATATATTTTACTACACACACCAAATTCACGTTATGATTTTTACCGTGGCAGTTTTATACAGCCCTGAGACTCCTGTTGAGAGCGCCGCTCACGCCTCCCTATTTGCTTGTTCTATTTGCACTTTCTCAAATTGCCTCTGCATGCATTTACTATGTCTCGTTAGTGGACTATGCTGTTTTTCCGATCGCCGCTGTGTTAGTTCGGATATTATGTTCGGCCTGCTTTGTCTACACAAGTGGCCTTTTGCCACTGCAATCTGTGCGACCCGCGCCCAATGTTGCCCGCTCGACTGACGTCTGTTCATCCAACTTTGCTCTCGACTTACTTTCTGACACCGGAAACTAGATTCCATCATCCAATTTCTCATCTCCCGAAGATGACACAAACCTTTGGTCGTGGTGTACCGTGTCATTTGTAGAACCTATATTGGATTTAGCATGGAAGCGAACACTGAACGAGGCCGATGTCTGGTCCTTATCGCCGTTCTTCCGTCACAAGAACTTGTTCAAAAAATATCTGTATTACCGCTCACGGTAGGCTGCGATTATCTTCTGCATAGGTCAGTCAGTATTTGATATGCGCTTAGCCATCCCACGCACTCTTTATTACACTTCTTGGTGGTGTCTAACTCCCTCGATCTTATCTTGGTTCTCGCATTGGAAATGTGGGGTGCAGTTGTCGGTGCGTGCATTGCGCAGATATAGATTGAGTTGGTGCAGAGTGATATCTCATTCATTCATTTGTAGGCTTCGTGCCAGCATACGCGCTTCGGATGATTCTGTCATCATTGGATAATCCCACCACAGACTCAATAGCGACGGCAAAATACTGGGCTTTCATCACTTTTGTAGCACATCTGTCTTTTGCGCAAGTTGACCTCTTCAAGAACTGGCACACCCGCCGATGTTATGAACGCACTCGTGGCCAACTCTTCTGTGCATTGCACGATAAAGCATTGCGTCGCAGGGATATCAGCGGCAGGATTGCTGGTGAAGATGACGGAGGTGCGGACCTTGGAAAAATCGTAAATCTCATGCAGTACGTCTTGGCCAGGGCTGTGGTCTCCTGTGACTAATTCGGGTTCCACCGAAGAGGCGATGCATATGCTGTTGCCCAACGGTTTTGGGATTTTGCCGCGATCTTCTCTTCCCCTGTACGGCTTGTGATAGCATTGATATTCCTCTACAGGTAAGTCCGAGATCTCCTGAGATACCGAAACTAAAATCAAATTTTCAGAATATTGGGATGGAGCGCAATATCTGGCGTCATCGTGATTCTCGTGGCATATATTTTAAACTACCCGCTGGCTACTTACGACATTAAGGTTTGCAGTTTCGGTTGTTTGATCCTCCTTATTAACGTATATCAGATTACTCGGGCATCGTGGAAAGCCAAAGACAGAAGGATGAATGTTGTGAACGAACTGCTCCAAAACATCAGATTTTTGAAGTTCTACGGTTGGGGTAGGTGAGCGGAAGCTGAAACATGACTCTACTTGACTAACGCTTCATAGAGAATCAGTGGGCACAATCTGCTCATCAGGCGCGCGAGGAGGAACTCAGTTGGCGGATTAAAAATAACATTGTCGACACTGTCATCTCTTTCATATGGTGAGCTATTTGTTAGGCAGACTTCTCAGGTACATATGGCGTTTCTAGGACATGGATACCTTCAGCGACAGCACTTGCGACCTTCTCTTGGTATGCTTTATACGAGCGGGAACAACTGACAGTATCCAAGGCGTTTACTGCGGTCGCCCTGTTTTCGCAGCTACAAGAGCCTATGACTGCTCTCCCTGGGCAATTCTTCGCTATGCTTCATGGTTTGTCGTGCAATACTTCAATGAAGTACACAGTTCTCATCCTTTACAGCTTACGTATCGATGCAACGTATCGACGGCTTTCTGGCGGAGGAAGAGGTTCCTGAATGGGCTTCATCTCTGTCGGCAGTGGATACCGAATGTGGAAGTGATTGTTCAGATATCGGCTTTGACACCGCAACTTTTGAATGGCATGGAGTTCCCAAGGAATCAGCGACTGAATCTCGTTTCCAGCTTGGACCTCTGAACATCAAGTTTCCCAAAGGAAAGCTGAGTCTTATCAACGGCGCGACTGGTGCCGGGAAAAGTGCCGTGCTTGGAGCGCTACTTGGCGGTCAGTACGTCTTTGGCGGTGATAACTCGCCCTTAGATGTTGTTTATTTTAGAGATGCACTGTGTGTCTGGCAGCGTGTTCATAAATAAGAGGAAGCACCAGGTAGCTTACTGCGCCCAAAATCCCTGCAAGTGATGTCAACATTTCACACTCTAGTCGCTCACTCCAATATACAGGGCTTGAACATGCTACCATCAAGGACAACATCATTTTCGGTTCCGAACTTGGTTTCAATGAGGAACGATACCATGCAGTCATCGATGCGTGTGCTCTTGAGCGCGACCTTGATGTATTCGAAGCAGGTGATATGACTGGTAAATATTCACTTTTCCACTCATTGTTGCGAAGGAATTAATTTGAACCTCAGAGATCGGCGAGAAAGGTATTACGCTGTCCGGTGGGCAGAGAGCCCGTATTGCCCTTGCACGTGCGATGTATTCAGAAGCTACTGTGAGTCTTTCGCCAGTCCAGTTGCTCTGTTCATTTAGCCGACCACATTACTGGATAGTGCATTTTACTTGATGATCCGTAGGCATTTTCTGAGAAAATAACTATTTTCCTTCCTGAATCTTCCACAGACTAGCAGCCGTTGATATGCATACTGCACAACATATTGTCAACAACTGCTTGTCCGGGGAACTAGCCTGTGGTCGAACAATCATCCTAGTGACCCATCATATTAGCCTTTGTTTGCCAATAGCATCTTATGTGGTGGAGATGTCTCACGGCAATGTTGCTCGTGCTGGCGATATAGAAGAGCTCCGGGATATCGGAGAGCCTGATATGCTTAGTGAGGCTGGCGATGGAGAGACAGAAGCCACTATTTCTGGAACTCACACGCCGAAAAACGAAGCTGACGACGTCCCCCAAAAAAAGCGACCCGCATCTCAAATGATCGGCAAAGTAGTGGAGGTGGAAGCTCGGGCGGAAGGCCGGGTGCCTTTCAGAACATATTGGGTTTACATCAAGGCAGCGGGTTTATGGTCCTGGGCATTGACGCTTGTATTGATGCTCATGATTCGTATGATTAACATTGGAAATCAGGTGCGATTACAGTTAACTGCTTCCATCCATATTAATACCTGTCCTTCAGGTGTTCTTGGCCAAATGGGGTGAAGCGTACGACGTCTCTGCTATATTCTTCCTCCCAAGCATCAAACATCCTTTCGATGACTTGCCTTCTCCTGATGACAACGTTAAACCATGGCTTTTAATTTACTTCTACATCTCTATGGCAGGCGCTTTCTCGGTACTTGCTTATATCTCGTTGGGCTATTACGCAAGTCTCCAAGCCTCCCGTTCCTTGTTCCTCAGACTGCTCAGAAGGCTTACACGAGCACCATCCCGGTTCTTCGACACCACACCCATCGGAAGGATTCTCAACCGTTTTACGACTGACATCAACACTATTGACGGCGCTCTACAAGGTTCCGCTCGCGCTGCGTTATCAGGTGTCCTTAATTTCTTGGCTTCATTCACTGTCATAGTTATCGTTATACCGACGCTTGCCCCTTTTACACTGGTAATAGCATGGCTATATATCCGCATCGCTCCTCGTTTCGTACAAGCCCAACGAGACCTGCGTCGACTTGAGAGCGTCTCTTTGTCGCCTGCGTTTGCCGGTTTCGACGAGCTTCTCCGTGGCTTGTCGCACGTTCGTGCATTTGCCATGGAGTCTAGATACCAAGATAGATTTTATGAAAAAGTGGACAAATTCCAATCCTTTGACCACGTATACGTAAGATATGCACTTCACCTGCAAAGAGCTCGCACTGACCCCTTCGCCAGTGGCTTGTCAATGGTTGGCTTCGCTGGAGATATGACTGTAAGTGGTTTGTCTCTCGTACATCATGATTGACTCGAGCGTCCTCTAGGTCTTGGCTCAGTTGTAGTATATCTCACGACTCTCTTCGCACTTGCGCGAGGAGTTTCCAATGGTTCGGCTGCAATCGTAATCGTACAAGCTGGCATATTTGCCGAAGCATCCCGTCAACTAGTGCGGGTTCTTGCGCAGCTTGAGCTTGACTTCAACTCGGTTGAACGTGTGGTCGAGTACCTTGGTGTACCACAGGAGGCGCCTGCCATTATCGAGGGGAACAGGCCACCAGCATACTGGCCATCCAACAACGGTCAGTTGGTTGTCGAGAACCTTGTGGTCAAATATAACCCCGACCTACCGGACGTCCTCAAAAATCTGTCATTTGTTGTTCAACCGTCTGAAAAAATTGGAGTGGTGTGTAGCAGATTCTTGACATGTTAGTGTTGTGGGTTGATCAGTATTTTTGATAGGTCGGAAGGACGGGCTCTGGAAAATCGACCTTAGCTTTGTCCCTGTTGCGTATGGTAGAGCCCAGCGGTGGAAGAATAATGTATTTATTATCTGTGTCCTACTCCTGCCCCGTGTCTGAATATTTTTGCAGCATAGACGGAATCGATATATCAACGATTGGCCTCGAAGATCTTCGGTCACGGATAGTGAGTCAATTGTCTGGGACTCAGGAACAATGCTGAACTGTGCGCAGACCATTGTTAGCCAAGATGTTTCATTGTTTTCCGGCACACTCAGAAGTAATCTGGACCCATTCGAGGAGCATACCGACCAGGAGTGCTGGGATGTTCTCGAGCGGTGTCATCTGACGAGGCTGCTCAGTCGGGCGATCGAAAAAGGCGGTTTTACGCTTGAGATGCCGATCAGTCAAGGCGGCTCGCTCAGCGCAGGAGAAAGGCAATTGGTTGCACTCGCTCGGGCGGTCCTCCGAAAAACCAACATCATCATTATGGATGAAGCGACATCTCAAATAGACTCACGATTAGATGACCAGGTTAGTCGACATATTATTTGAGTATGGTGTTTACTACATAAAGCTATAGATTCAAACGACAATTCGGGAGGAACTTTCGAATGCACTCGTTATTACTATCGCGCATCGTCTCAAGACGATCATCGATTATGACCGCGTTCTAGTGCTTGATGCTGGGGAGATTGTTGAATTTGGTGACCCAAAAGTACTTTTGACGAAGGCTGGTGGGGCATTCCGTGAGATGTGTAGAAAGAGTGCGGATTGGCCCCAATTGTTTGCCTCCACGTTAGATAGGGGAACGTAACATTATACTCCTTGCTCCTCAGTATATTGCACGGGTATGATTAGATGATATAGTATTGGGGTGGATGACTGAAGAGACGATTTTGAGTCAGTCCTACGTTAGACCAAGACTGAGAAATCAGGAAAAGCCAGTACTGAACTCATGCCTCTCGCAGAGAACATTCGTATAATAGGGAACCAACTTGAAATATTCATCGTGATGACTGAAATTGCAAAGACAACTCACCTCGACGTGGTGTTTCGTAGTTGGTGAGAAGCGACGAACGATGTTTCTTCCGTACTTGGTAATCTTATTGGTGCCGCGGCGGCAATGTTCCCAGTGGAAGGGCACGGGCAATGCTGTGGCGTCATTAGGGAACGTTTCATTCCACATCTCCTCTACAATCCCCTTGTTCAAGCAATGTCTTCCAGAGAGCCAATGTGGTATTGTCACGAAGTTTGTTCTTCTTGAGCAACTCCCATGTCTTCTACTATCTAACGCTCATCTTTCGACAGTGCCATGCTGAGATGAGACCGCTCATGGTTAGCAGATCCTCAGCTCGCTGCTATCGATGTTAATGTATGACAATGTGTTTGACCAGCAACCGGATCCAATCTGTGCAGTATGTCATGGTTCATTCGTCGAGAAGGTGTGATACATCGATCTTCGTACTTCAATGACAACGATGTATCATCTTGTGCAGATAGAGGATGTAAGCGACGATCCTCGGGAGTTTCAGCAACATGTTCCGCGGGGAGGCTTTATTGATGACGAGATGCCCCCGAGTTTAGGTAGTATGCTAGGTGCGCGCTTCGTTATGCATGCAGCTCAGGATAGGATCTTACTTGGAGAAAATGCCCTCAGCTGCATTGTCGGGAGGTCCTCGACCCCATTCACCTGCTTCCCCCCTTGGCCCCGATGGTGGAACGGTTTGCTAATCTTCTATTCCTACTTTATGCGAACTAGCTCATATTGCGAGTAGGGAGCCATTCGTTTTGAATTACACAGTGGACCCAATGGTGGCACAAGAACCTTTATACTTGGAGGTCCCAACACCCTCAATCGTCCGCATTCTCCAGAGCATCGCGATCGTGATGTCCCAACCATGTCCGAGTATGTTAATGATGGTCGTCTTGGAATTATATATATATAATCCGGTATAGGTTCCTGCGTCGTACAAATGAAAGTGGTCCGCGACACCCTGGCGACATCACTGGCCCGATGATGGCACAATATTTACTGGCCTTACTTGGGCAGGGTCCCATCGGCAGAGGAATGGGCCCTTTTACCGATCCGTTTCTCGGTCCTGAAGGAGGGGCATCCGGTGGACGGTGGGGTGACTATGTTTTCAATCAAGAGGGTGTGTACTTCCCTCAACCGCTTTATGAAGGCTGACAATAATTTTTCTAGCATTGGACCAAGTGATGACGCAGTTAATGGAAAATTCTGCTGGTCGACCTGTTCCAGCAACAGAAGAAATCATCAACAATCTACCCCGAGATGTACTTGTTGAACGATGTTTGTTATTGTCCGTTCCATTCACCCTCGCTCCTTACTATCATTTGTTGTTAGCTCCACTATTGGATAAAGACTGCGCCGTATGTAAGGAGCAGTTCCAACTGGCAACCGAAGACCCGGAAGAGCAGGTTATTGTAACTCTTCCATGCAAGCACCCATTTCATCAGCCTTGTATATTGCCGTGGTTGAGATCCAGTGGAACGTGTCCTGTGTGCCGGTGGGTGACATTTTTCAAGTCTGCCGTCTTCATCCTCTCACGCTGAGGATAGGTATGCTCTTATAGGACAATCACAGCAGTCACGCCCACCAGGCAGCCCTCCGGGGCCAAGTGGTGGTCCTGGTCCTGGTAACCGCCCAACCAGCCCATCGTCAGCTCCGCCACGTCCCCGATCGCCTGGGGACTCGGGTCGTCACGGGACCGGTGGAGGATTGTTTCACTCATTATTTGGGGGAAGCTCAAGAAGCACTGGCGGTTCTTCATCCCAGGGTAGGAATTCGAGTTCAAGAGGAGTGCGTCGCGCACAAATGTTGACTGAGCCTTCGGGCAGTACGCCTTCTTTCCCAGGGCGCTGGCCCGAAGACACACACTAGTCGCACCGACTCCGCTCGTCAAACAATTAGCGGAGCAAAGGTTACGCGACCTGTTTCAGCAGGTTCTTCGTAGCACCTAGATATGCATGTTCGATTGTATGATGTGTCCTGATTTTATTCTTCTTGCAAAGTTGTAAGCATAAACACGTGTATTCAATTTCGTTCTTGTGAGTGTCTATAGTAGAGACCTTCCTCTTGCAAGGGGAAGAACATCCATATACGACGGAATCAAGGTTGGTATGGCATTCTTCCCGTGCAGCGTGACTTACCTGCTGCTGGTGGTTCTGTGAAAGTTGCTTCCAGACCCAGATGATCCAGAAGGCAGTTTGGTGTTTTGGCGGTAAAAAAAAAGTCGTATTATCCGACATACATCAATACTTAATTATGACGTCGACCGTGTCAGTGCTAAGTAAGTCTGGCATGTAACAGACGTGGAATATCAGCAAGGTGCGAAAGCAAAGGATAGACTCGGGTTAGAGATACGAGCAAGGAACAAGTAGCGACTGTGACTAGGAATGAATGATCGACTGTAACAGAGAGTTCGGTGGTATTTTGAATGGGAAGTCGAAGGCTAAACATAGCCGAAAAATATAACGAGCGATAATTTGCACTAGTTGGTGGTAGCATCCGTGTATGCAGTTTCAGCAAAGCCGATACGGGAGTTGGTGGTATCGAATACAGAGTAGAAGCGCTCAAGGAATGTGTAACCATTGACGAAGTCGAAACCTTGACCGCTGGGTGTACCTATGTCGCCGACAATAATGTAGATGGTGCTGGTGCTGCCACCGATATAGGTGTTGAGGGAACGAGGCCAGATCTGGCCGTTAGGGGTGAGAGCGTAGGTACTCTGCGGTCAAAAAATGGTCAGTAAGGGCATTAGCGCTTGAAATGAAAAGGGCCCACACTGCCAATATTGAAGTTCAAGTTCTGGAGGGCATTGTACTTGGCGGTGGTGACACTGAGAAGACCAGTCGATATATCCGTAGTAGCGCCTGTTGCAGACTGGTACTTGGCGAAGGCGTCTATCAGGCGATGATTAGATTAAAGGTCACTCTGCCACATTCGAGAGACGCACCGCTGGCAATGAGTATGAGGGTGGTGCCAGTGTCAACTATACCAGCAGTCTCCGATAAGATCGTCGTGGAACCGTAGGTGATGCTCTCGTTGATACCCCAGTAGTTTGATGCAATCGAGGTAGTAGTGAGAGGACTGAAACAATTGCTCAGGAAGGGTTACTTTTAGAGCTAAAGCAACCTACGTGTATGCGATGGTGCCGTTATACTTCGTACAGTCGGTTCCACCGAAAGTGAGCTCTCCATTGGTGACATTCACCGAAGCTGTGGGCTCGAATGAGATACCGACGACGATATCAGAGATGGCACCCTGTTCATGAAGATTCTCAGTGACGGTTGGGATCGTTGCTAACGGATCATTTATGAGGGTACCCGCTGTCAAGCCGAGAGGTCCAATCCCAAGGATACCGTCATAACCGTCGAAGCCGAAACTCTCGTTAGCAACACCAATCGATTGCTTATTTATGACGAGGTCACTACCGAGAGTGATGGTGTCGGTGTACTCCTCCCCTACAGGTAAGCATAAGCGCCAAATTTATGAGATATTACGTGTGTCATACCGGAGAAGAAGCCAGAACCGTAGAAAACTTCCACGGGTTCGCCAGTGTCGACACTAGTTTTAGTCTTCACATACGGTGTACCGGCACCCACCCAAGTGTTGGAGCTACCCGTGTCGACAATCAAGTCGTCTGTAACATCGATTGGAAAATGCATTTATTTTCTTAGATTTGACTTACAAGTGGTGGCAGGGCTACCAACGCCAACTTTTGCGATGTAGATGACAGCATCATTGGTGGCAGAGATGCTGGAAAACTGGTGGCCATTACTGCTTGCGGAACGATCCTTAAGGGCAGCCACACGAGCTAGGTCGTATTGCAAGAGGTTGATGGTACCACCGGATGTGTTCAACCTCCTGGCAATGGGGAGGGTAATGAGGGAGTCGCGAATTTCCACGGGAGATGCCGCGATGGACGAAGCCAGGAGGAGAACGAAAGGTGCAAAAGGGAACATGACTGACCGGCGAAATGAAGGACAATACCAGATTTTGTGGCCCATTATATATGTGCTAATATATTGGGCATATTTGGAAAGTCAGAACACAGTTGATATGACTTGAGCAAAGTCGTCGTAGTATGGTTCACCACCCGGCATATCACGGTTGACACAGCGGGAAAAATAGCCCGTATTTCATCCTGACTAAGAGGAAGTTGCATCGATGCGAATACATGACTCCGTTTATTGACGATGAGGTTGAAGAAGTCTTGGCATTTATTGTGGTAGCAAAAACTCCATTACGGCTTGGCAGCGAGGTCAATGCCAAATGACGAGGTTGGCAATGCTGAAGGAGGTGGTGTCCTGGGGCCTATCTCATGTCGGAAGAATAGTTGCGTTGACGATGTTACAAAATACCTGACAGCTCGAGCATATCATAGGACGTCATATCATGGAACGTTCCCAGAGAGAAGACGAAGTATGTCCGCCATTTGGAAAAACTGAAGGTACGAGAAGAAGGCAGAGTCGACGTGACGGACTGTGACCAATTCGCCTGTCCGTGGGTCGTAAGCATCATGCATATAAGCCACCAATGGTATGAACACACATAAGTGGGAAATTTTGCTGGCAGTTCGTCAGCCATGGTCATTGTCATCATGACGGAAGTCAGTGCACAATGATATTCCACGGTCGGGAAATTGGCATCAACTTGAACCGGGTACAGCGCATTGTGTAGAGCCCGGGCAGGACGTTCAATATTGATCAGTTTTGTGCGAGCACCCAAGGGAAGACCAGTTACTGAGGTATTTACCTTAGCGTTGGCCCGCCAGTGTTTGTCGACTCGGACGTCAACGAGTAAAGATTGTTAGCCGAGAAATGTGGCTCAGGCTTGACGGAACGGGATTGAAATTTACAAGTTGAATCTGTAAAAGGCTGTAATGTTTTTGAATTTAGTAACCGACGAGTCCGAGTCGACTCCTCTGCCGCGGACTGATGTGTTCAAATATTCAGGCACAGTCAGATCTTTAATTCCGTTGTCTATAGTCAATGACAATACGCTTTTATGTGGTGCTGATGTCCGTTTAACGCTGCTTCTGTAGCCCACCCGAGAGTGATATCAAAATAAAATAAAAAGGGAATCTGCATTTGCTAAGCAAATCATCACGTGACTGCCACCGCACGCGCGTGTTGTCGAAGAACGATGTGACCGGCCCGTTCAACTTGACTTGTTCATCAAGTAGTACAGGTTCATAGCTGCAAACTCACTGGTCACTCGTGGTCTTCACTTTTATGTACGCCATCTGCTTCTGCGTCAGTGTTCTCGACAAGGTCAGTTCAATAACTTACTAGAGGTGGCGACCGAGTCTGAGTCAAAGTTATGTAACATGCATATGCTGAAGACTCCTGATTGTTTCACGCTGCACTGGCACTGAATGTTCAGGTATTATAAGTATTTACCGTGCCTATTGAGTTTCCGCAATCTCAGGCGCGTGCTTCCGAAGTAATACCAAATTCAGGTTTTACAGGGAACCACGTAAGAAACCTAAAACTAGCTACGCACTATGAAAACCGATGAATTAAGGTTCAGCCACAACGATATAGTAAACGGAAATAACCGAAGTCACGTGTCGAGCTCGCACAGTTCGCGTCAGAATCTGCCGGTGTGAAGCTAAGGAATACAATAATTAGCGTCAGCGCAACAGATGGATCAGACATGGCAGACATACAGGTCTGCAACGTCACCCTTTGTGTCTCCGGTGAGGGATGGAGACTCCTGGGGAGCAGGAGTGGATAATCTTGACGGAGGTGGGCTTGCTAATGCGCTGTCGCCAACTGACTTCTTCTGCTGCCGCTTCTTGAGCTACAAAGAGATGTGAGCACATGAAACGACTGAACGTTCCGGGAGATGCAAACCATGGCCTTCGCCTGAGCGGCTTTCGCAGCACGATCATCCTCAGACATTTGTGAGTGGCTGGCTCAACCGCAACACTTCAGTAATGGTCAACCTCGAGTGAGGAAAAGAGAAACTCTGCAAAGTGTAACAGTACGAT
>Ga0153976_1000606_pt1 | contig 12497 bp, 18 predicted proteins | sample TSGA060MetaG_FD_104717 | JGI IMG/M metagenome (GOLD analysis project Ga0153976, IMG submission 104717) | Attine ant fungus gardens microbial communities from Georgia, USA - TSGA060 MetaG | ecosystem: Host-associated > Fungi > Mycelium > Unclassified | place: USA: Georgia, Yuchi Wildlife... | reverse complement strand
CTTCTCCACGCGGCCCCTGCAAGCCATCCGCACCCCCAGCCCCCCCCCCCGCCCCCATCATCAACCCCTCTACGTCCCATGGAACCATTTCTCAACGTCGTATCAAGTCCATCGACCCCCCTCACGACGGCAGATTCCGCTCCTTCTCTCAGCCCAATCGGCGGCCCTCTACCAGCAGCTCCATCGATCTTCCTCCCCCTCCTCCCTTGCCCTCCTCCCTCAATTCTCGCAGACCAATCAAGCTCACCCAATCCCCAGATGCTGGCTCCCCCTCGATCCCCTCTCTCACTCCCCAGCTCCTTCATACCCCATCTGCCCCATTTGTGCCTATCCCCCAAGGCCAATCCACCGATCCCCTGCGCAAACCTTACTACATGATGAACCTCTTGGCCACATCCATGTCCTCTCCAACCGGTGGTCATATCACTCGTCGACTCCACGTCCCCAACGAGGTCTGGTCCATCGGAGGTGTCAAGCTGCCAAATGTCCCCGAGAAAATACGCGCTCTCCAATTCCTGCTGGCTGCACTGGCTGAATTGCAGATGGCAAGCTCAGAGGTCTTTGGTGCCGGCAATGTCAGCAGCGGCATGGCAATGGGCATTGGGAGCATCGGCCCTAAAGAGGCAAATGCCTGGGTGTTCAAACTGGAGGACTTTTCGAATGTATGTGATAATGTCGTCAATGACTTTGGAAAGAAAATCGGCGTTGGTGAGGGTTTCGTGCTCAAGAAGACAACCTGGGGAGATAAACTCAGTCGAAGATTTGAAAAGTTTGCCAATGGCAAAAAGTATGGTGTCTCTGTCTTTTTGCACACTCAACTTGTGGCTAATTTACCATCAGCGTCGACTCCCCAACTGCATACATGTCCACTCTGAAGAAAATCTTTCACGACGTCCAACTCCTCGACGAGCATACCAAGGCTGTATTCTCCCAACCCATCGCTCCTGCTTATGCCGCCTTTCCCCTCGAATCTAGAACGTTGGCGGAACAAAAACTGAGACGCGCCTCCGAGTTCTTTGCCAGTGTGGTTTTGGCCTTTGTGATTCGAGATTTGGCCTTGTTACTTGACAAATATGTCAAAAAATGCGAAAAGGCTCTTGAAGACTGATGTTTTAAACATTGAGGGAGTTGTTGTTCATTCCGCAACCACACGGATCGTTGGAAAATCGAGTCAAATGAAGTATTTTTGAAGTGTATTTTAACATGTTGCAACTCATATATGTAGAAGCCGTGGTTTTCTTCTTCTTTTCTACTTTTTTTGAAATTCATATCTCCCATCTGCTCCTTCATCTGTCGTCATCTGCCTTTCTCATTTTCTTCCTGTGACAATTCGAGTTTGTAACAAGTTCATTTTCGTGTATTGACGGAGAATATCTGCTTTCCGGTTCTTTACGAAGCAGGGATTATAAAGAAGTGGTGTATACAAATGCATTTCTAAGAACAAAAGTTATGAAAAGAATGGCTGAAGAAAAACCTCTCTTGACCTTGTGAGTCGAAAGAGATAATAATACACGCAAGGATAAATATATCACGAAGCTAATAATTTGATTGAAATCAAAAATTGACGGTATCTCAGGTACCTGATAAGAACCCGGAAACAACACGAAGCCGTTGCGCTGACATGATGACATCAACCACCAATGACAAAAAAAATATGCACAATAGCTTACTATATTCATGGTGAGCGTGTCCATCCTCATCATCGGAATCAGCAAGAGGATCGACATTCGTCACCTTACGCCATGCATCTAGATGAAAAAAAATCAAGTCGGTAACCGAATTCCAACAAGGGGGTGAACTCACATTCCAAGAACGATAGCGACGGAACTGAATTGGGAGTCTGATAAATTTCTGACGACGACCGTAGACTTGTGTGGTCTCCCCGATAAGGGGCGTACCGTACATCCTCCGAGTCGGCTGACGAATCTAGAGGTTGACGCCGTGGATACTGATTCTGAATATCCATGGCATGTTGATGAGCGCTCGCCCCCACTAAGCCACAATTGAGTTGAATGACCAGGAAGAATTAAGAGTAAACGACTTGCTAGTCTCATTACCAGTGCTTGTGCTCTTGACTGCTTTCTGTTTACGACCCTTGTTTACTGTAACAGCAGTCGATCTCTTGCCCTTGAGGGCGGAGCGGGGTGTTTTGGCTGTGAAGGGATTCAACTTGCCTGCATCGGTTTCTTCTCTAATGAAACCAGGCGCATCATCCCCAACTAAGCTCCCACTTGCACTTGCACTCGAAGGCATCGTCTGTTTGCCTTTTTCCTTCAATTCTAGGGTCCTAACAAATTCGGCCCGGATTCGACAAAGATTCTTGGCGAGCTGGATTTCTTCAGGCAGATCTACATTCTCTAAAGCTATCTGTTGCGGACTCAAAAAAACCAAATACGGCTTCCCACCCCTTCTCGGATCACCAAAGGGATTGATGATGACGACGTCGTCGTCGCTGTGATACATGCCCGGATGACTCGGCATAGAGCTCTCCAGATAGTTGAAACAAAGCCACAAGAAAGCCTTTGCCCGGCTTTCAGAACTCAGATCCATTCGCATGAACAAATCAACAAAATCAATGTCGTTGGTTAGATGCAGCTGTCCGACCGACTTGAAGGCATATAGCGTTAAATGAACAAGCTCATTTTTTTTTCAGTGGACCAAAAATACAGATTTTACGTACGCTGGAATGATTGACGAGGCCAAAAATGAGATTGAAAGCAGTTGTGGGCGGAACAAAACCAGAGTTCTGAGAGTGCTTTTAATGAAACGGTGCACAGGATAGGGAGCAATACATACCAGGCGTGAGAGTATGTCAACAGGGAGGCGGGGAGGTGTAGCTGGCTCCCCTTCCACTGTCGCCGCTTTCAAAATATGCTTGATACGAGGAGCATCCTGAAGGTTCCCTGATGTTCTTTGCAGCGCAGGCACAGGATGATATGAGCGAAGCGTCGTCTTCATTTCTGGAAAGACTATATATATATATACGGTCAAATCAGATCGAGAAGCAATAAAAAAATTGTACGTACAGCTCATAGTCGTATTAATGCGCCCAGTGTTCACGAGCAACGCAAGCATAGCAAAATCTTCCGCAAACTCATTCGATTCCCTCAATCTGTCGCGAAAATTCTTGGTGGCCTTGGCCGAATTAAGGATGGTCTTGATGTAAAGCTCTCCAAACGTCAACCTTTCCGGGAAAGCGCCACTCGAATCGGGCCATGGATTGGTGAACACGGCACAGGGATCAGAGAAGATGCGGCGGAGAAGATCGTATTGAATGTCGCGGCGAGTGAGGGGTTCGTCTTCAAAGCGCTTGATTGGAACGACTTTACGGGAGATGATGGGACTGCGACGATGCGACATTGTTGTTGGGGATTATAATGTAATGGCTGAGAGTTTTTTAATGCGGTTGACAATAAATTATAATGACAAGTCCATGGAGAAAGGGAGAGCTTTTGCAAGGTCACGGGGGGAGGGGGAGAACACGGACTGAACCAGAATTATGACGGTTATGAAAGCTTGGGCCCATTGTTGTAATATGTCATGTGATGCCCAGAGTTCTAATGTCACCGAATAGGTACGGAATGATGCGCAGCTAAAAAAAGCTTGCTTCCACACTTCAAAAGGTCTGGAACGGTTATGAGCATGAACAATACATATCGGATGTTTCAGGAGTGGTCACGGTGGATAGCCTTTCTGTCTATACACGAGTCTCACCTCCCGTTGTATATGTCTTATATCTTATGGGTTTGGTAATCCGGGAATGGCTTTTCGACTCACAAGCTCCACGATGCTGGGAGACTAGGATAGAAAAACTTGCCCAATTTGGGGGTGCCAAGCCTTCCAATTATACTGAATATAGCTCGGTTGACCGCAAGGAACAGTACTAACCTCAGTCTCTCTTTCCAATTCGCCCCCAGTTCACGCAAGCACCAAACCCCAAATTCGATTGAGAGGATTCAGACCATATGAACGTCAGGAACTTGATGCTCCTTCTGCTCACATTTCCAGCAAGCTTCTCTTGGTATACTTTCAACCATCCATGTCATGACTCTTGTTTCTGCCGTCCTCTCTCTTAACCACTATTGTTGGAATATCGAGCACTACACTAAAAATAAGTTCCATCTCCTGATGATCAAGTGTTCCATTTTCTTGTCTTTAGATAGAGATCAATAGAGACAGTCGAGATAAGACTTCGACAAGACTCGTTGCAAACGCGCCATGAGTTTTCGTCCCTTTCTTTCTTTTTTAACTCTATCTTAACTCAGCACCTATGCCTCGTCAATATCTGAGCCAGAATCGACCTTGAAGTATTTTTGACCCTTCGGGTATCGCACAGCTGGACACGAAAAAGCCCCGAAGCGGACTGTTGTCTAGGGTCCCACCTGCATGATCTCATTTTTTTGCTGATACGTCGTGTGCAATTCCCATCCCCCCCAACGACTGCTGGATAGTGTCATGTCATAACAACAATGATCCTCGTTTACGATAGAAGTATTTATAGGTCTAAAATTACAGATATCAGACTTAATCGACATGACGCGGATTACACACTGCGTTACTGTACGACTACGAAGGAGAAATGTAGTTGGATATAGAATGGGTAATAACAAAAAAAAGAGGACCTTGGACATTATCCAAATCCAAATAACTATGGGAAAAAAGTGCAAAGAATGGATATCCTAAAAGTGAAGAGATGCTGAAAGGGAATAAAAAATTTACAACCTAGGAGTGGGTTGGGAGAATCAAACTAGTAGGATATATAAATATAAGAAAAGTCTAAGTAAAAATTCGGATCCTTGTCATCTTTTTTTTTGGTAGGTCTAACGATTATCTGCAACAATGTTTAGCCAAACGTCGAAACCAGAAAAAACGATACATATCCTCACCAGAACGCCACGACGAAAGGTGCTCGAATAATTCTACCACCACACTGCTTCTATACATCAGCCCATGATCAGCTCCCTTGACAACTTTGACATTGCATTTCTCAAAACCCATAGTGCGCTCCATCCACCGAACAGCATTCTCCGCAATCTTTTCGTCTTTATCCCCATACCAAACTCGCACAGAATGCGGGTAATTGGAATAGGAAAAACCCCAGGGATGGTTGTCGTGGTTAAGGATCTGTAGCAAGTCGTTATGAGTTCCTTTGGCAGACTCTGCATGTGACGCTGCGATCAGAGCATTCCCGAGAGCTACTTGGTAGGAGCTAGTCGGCCCTACACTAGCCGTAAAGGTGGAATTTGCAAGACTGGTAGCGGGTGATGAGGGCATCGACATTGGAGCTTTTGATGATGTGAAGGAGATGGATCGATGTCCATTGGATCGACTGTAGTGTTGACTGGTGCTGGATGTTCGTGGTTGGCTGCCCGTAGATCTTTGACTAGCTGTCTCAATGCTCTTGATCCATCCATAGTCACTGTCCAAGGGGACGTGAACATCAAGCTGAAAGGAAGGTATAGGACTCGAAGGCACTGATTTCACAGATTCTCCTCGACCCTTAGCTTTCAGAGATCCCAACGACCGAAGACCCCTGAGTTTCTTTCCGGCAAAGCTGCTTTGTTTGGTTTCTTGAGGGGCTTTCAGGCGTTCAATAAACCCGCGTGGCCCTTTAGACTTGGATGCGATGCGCTCGATTGAATCTGTTTCAAGTGTGCTCCGACTCTCGAAACGACCCTCGAAATCACGAAGATCGTCATACTCGCTGAAAGTATCGGTGCTAGAACCAATGCTAGGTCTCGAGAGCCTATCAGCACCTGGAGGGTCGGTGGCGTTTAGGTTGACGGCATGTTTCAAATCCTTGGGGGCTGTGTAACCGATGCCCTCATATGCGACTGTGGGAGGTTTTCCAATCATCCACGCCTGTATCCTCCATTCAGCCGCCTGAGCAGTTTTGAGGATACCGTTGGGTACATATTTGAGCCATTTGTACCCACTTGCTGGAAAAAAAAGATATAGTTCAGGAATAAAAACACAGACTAACAAACTCACTGCCTTCGCTCCCTCCGATCCAGGGTGCAAGCAAGCAGACATCGCCACAAATCCTATGAGAGAATTTGTTGGCAAATGAAAGGGCATAAGGGGCACCAGCAGAATGAGCCATGACGCTACATTTATCAAGATTGAGTAGGTCAAGGACCTCCTCGACGACATCAGCCCACTGCATGATCCCTTTGGCAGTTTTATGACGAGGTTCTGTGCGGCCTAAGCCCCAGCTGGATGAAGTATTGATCGATGCATTGATCATGACACGAGCAGAGCACTCACCGATCAATGGTAATAAGCCTCAGCCCCATACAATCTGCCATCTCGTCATAAAGACCCATGACATGTCGCACACAGCCTAGACCGAGAAAAACAAGAATGGGATGTCCTGTACGATCGCCCAGGTCAGATAAACTGACGGTCAAGGGATTGTCTGCTGATGCGTGCGGTGATCGTGTAAGTTTGAGCAGGGTTGTTAACCTTGCGGATCGCAAGTATTGAGCCACGGCTTGCGAAGGTGAGCTAAATAAAGAGCTTTCATAAGGAGAAGCAGGATGGAAGGATGTCATGGACGAAAAAAGCGACGGAGTAGGGCCGCCGGGATCTGATCGAGGAGAATATATACTTGTACTATCAGAGATGATAGATTGTCGATTGGGAAATGAGGAAGGGGATATAGAGGTTATGGGTTTTATCTTGGTCTGGTTTCTGAGAGTCTGCTGGACTTCGTCTGCTATAGAGTCCATGGACGAGCGTGATATGGAGTCCAGTTCATGGGTTTGGGTTGAGGAAATCAAATGGTCTTCTTCAAGACCACCCAAAAGATGATAGGTTGGCGTATACAATGAGGGCGAGCGAGTTGTGGACGGTCTTGTACGGACTTGGGCCTCCTTGGGGGCATATGTTCGAATGATGTCGGAAATGGATGGAACAACTGTTTTCGCTGGCTTTTCTGGAAGAGACGTGGCACTGGGAGCGCGACAAACTTCATGCTTGAATCGATGGGAAGGGATCATGGGTGAAGATTTTTCGTCAACAACATCTGGAAACGAAGTGGGAGGGATTTGCGTGATTGTTGCATCAGAAATAGTGCGAGAAGAAGAGGGACGTGCTCGTCTTCGACTCTTCCGCGCCACTCCAGACATGTTCCTCGGGTGATCTTCAGTATCGCTCGAGTCGCTCACACGATTGTCCACCTGCTTCATTTTTGTTCGCCTCGGTTTTCCGCCTCCCAACACAATGCCTGGGGGCGGTGTGGGCAGAGGAGGCTGGTAAAGTGGATGGTGATTTGGGATGCCCAGCCGTGCTCGACTAGATACAAGCAAACTTCCTTCCCCCCCATTCATGCCGTCTACCAGGGCATCCATCACATCCACTCCAGCCACGGGTGCTGCCACGACAGAAAATTGCTCGAAAAAGTCCTGCGACGACGCGCTGTCGATGGGATTGCGTGGTGGTATCGCTGTATGTCGGGTGGAGGATGATCCGGAGAGGGGAAGATGGGTAGCGCTGACAAGATCATCCGGGTGCGATTTCCCTGAAGGCCCCGTGTCTGACCGGACACGTACATAACGTGAAGAGGCGGTAGGCGCAGCGAGGTCCTCGGCGGACTCGAACGTAGGGAAAGTATATGCTGAATCGCCTCGAGGCCGGGTCAATGGTTGGGTGTGCTTGGCATTGCCCTTGGCGACATGAGAAGCTGTGTTTGTCTTTGACCGGGAGAAGGGATTGGAGGATGAGGGTTGCATATCATGAGTGGATAAAACTGGTTGGATGTTGGCCTGGACTGATTTGCCCTTGTCCTTGCGGAGGGACAAAAACGAGGACTTTCTTGGGGGGTGTGGAGAAGAGGTGGATGTTGCTGGTTGCTGGCTGCGAGATAAAACGGAATACATGTTGGAAATTAATGAGGAATGCCGTCAATACGACCCTAACAATACAAGAGGCATCTCAGGGTATCATCTTTCATATTTACCAAACTTGTTCAATCCTACCCTTCCCACATTCAATCGTCTCATTCTGTGCGTACACTACTCAACGTCCAGATATCATACTCATGCACATGTTTCCAAAGATATTACTACATTATGCCTGCTCGTCAAAGCGGAAGAAAGTCAATGCGACGCAGCGAAGCCATTTCATCCAATACTCGGACCTCATTCGCACTCCATGGCTGATAGGGAGGCTGATTCGTGCCTCGTGTCAACCTGAGGGTACGCAAGGAGGGTAGCGCCCCAGACATAAAGTATGCTCCCCAGTCCTCTGGGGACACACATATTAATCGGCTGGACACAACGAGTTCTTCAATCTCATGGAACCGCTGACGTATCGTAGACAGGATCCCGTGGTCAATGTGGAGTCCATGCAGCTCGAGGTGACAAAGACGAAGCGCATGAGGACTCTCCAGTTCTCGAGGCTCCAAAAAGGAGCTGTCAGACGGACTGGCCTTTCCAACTTCATATTTCAATGAATGTACATTTGAAGACCCAAGCACCATTTGAATGTGCTCATCATACTCTGAAACATTTGTCGCTCTCACATACAAACTCTTCACAGTCGAGCCCTCTGGGACGAGATGCAAAAGAAATCCGTTGACAATGCTGGCGTCGTCAAGAATGAGTTCATCCCAGTGGAGGGACACAGGGCTGGAGATTGGGTTAATGTCGATATCTAACTCCGTCAGCCTGAGGCTCTTGAGATTCGGAAGTCTGAAAGCGAGGTCTTCGGACCACTCGATTGACGCTCGCGACGCCAATGACGTTTTCAGCAATCTACCATCAATGTGCAGCTTCTCAAGAGTATCTACTGCGATCACGAAGCCAAGAAAACGCTCTGACCGAACGGCTAGTTCGCCACCCAGAACGAGGCTGCGCAGGCCTCTTAGACCTAAAAGCATCCGGACCGCCAGCCTATCTTGAGGAGAGCCGTATGAGGTGCACGTGAGCTGAAGCGCTAGCTCGTGCACAAGGCATGCTAGACAAGGGTTGGATTGCAATGTCCTGGCGAGCAAGGAACAAGCAGCGAACGAATACAAAGATGGTGCAGCGTAGAGCCGTCTCCGAACATGGTATAACCAGGCCGGAGAAACCAAAGCAAGACGAGTGAGGTCTCTTTCCCACCAGTGATGATTGCTCTCGAGGATAACGGGAATCAGGTCTTCTGGGAAGTCCATCATGGAGTTGTATGCGAGTGCTGTGAATGAGTCGTGGCGAAGTATTGCGTGAGGTTCTGCGTAGGTGCAGCTTGGACTTGACGACTTACGATTGACTAGTGGCAGTACGGGTCAAGAAGTACCACGTAGTTATATATGTATATGTTCAAAGGTTTAACCCGATATCATTGTTTGCCAAAACCTGGACACTGTTCCCTCCCCCATAACGCCTTATGTAATAGATCAAGGACCGTTTTGGTATCCTCGGGCAAACTATCCGGATCATCCTCTGGCTTCGATGTTATCAACAACGGTATTTTATCACCTTATTCCTTTATCTTTTGACAAGTGGCATCGCGGGATTGTGCGTGAGCCATTGGGTTTTTCTGATTCTGACTCGGACGTGAACCATACCTCCATATGCAAGGAGTGGTCACTAATAACTATCTAGAGTCAGTACGTATCATTAGGATCAATCCCTGCTCTGATGAAACAAGGACCCTATGCGTTTGGCTGCAGAAGGAGACTCTGTGGGTCTAGTTATCTCAGACTGGCACTTACCGTGCAGCCAAGACGCCTCAGAGTTAGCCCGCTCCTGCTTCTCTTTTCAGTTATTTCGTTGTAATTCTCATGGAGGCGTCAAAATCAATCTAAACAGAGTTGGTCTGCAGTTTGATGTCGGTCCAAGTTATTATTATAGATGTGCTGTATGTTGGGTCTTACTAGCTTGCCATATCACGAGGGAAGAGCAGTTGTGGGGGTTAACATACTACTCTGATAGGCTAGATCAAGGCCTCAAACAACCAATTACAGCACGATCACAGCACGTTGAACATAACAAGAGACTTTTGTTCGGCCACCAATTTTGTACTACTCTCATACTTATCCTCTCTGTACGTAGGTGTTTATGAGGATACCTCTGGACGTTCCGGGGTGGCTGGGAATGTCAACTAACTCAGAACTCTATAAACTGCCTATCTCTGCACGACCTCCAGCATCATGGAGGCAGATCTTCAAGTCACTAGCATTCATGGTTCTTCTACTGGCCGCGAGCATCATGATTAATGGCTTGCAATTCGCATTCTTGCTTCCCATCAGATTGCTTCCTTTCCGGTCGGCGAGGAGTTTCTACTATGAGGGGATCCGTTGGACAAAGGGGTGTTTTGGTTGTCTATTAAGTGGGTGAGGATGAACTGCACTGTTGTCTGGAGTGCTTAGCGTGGTTTTTTAGTCTTGTTGTGCCAGTGGTTTGCGCCAACCAAGCTGCGGATTACCCTCGAAACGCGAGGCCCCGGGGAGTTTAGCCAAGAGGAGATTGAACGTGTTGCCATTAAGAACACAAAAGGCCAGGTCGTTAGCCTGAACCTGCCAACTAAATTCGTTCTCACTGCCAATCATCAAGTGAGTATTGATTGCAGAAGTGCCTCCTGGGACCTGACTGAATAAGGACTCAAGATCTACGCAGATTGGTGGTATGCTTGGTGCTTCCTCTATTTCATTGGTCCAAGCGGCGTACACCGGCACATATTCATCACACTCAAGAAGAGCTTACGATGGCTGCCTATCATGGGTTGGGTAAATTTTCTGAATCCAAGCCTGGTAAGCCGGTTCTCAACGATAAACAGGGCATGCAATTCTTCAATTTCATATTTCTGGCGAGATCGTGGGCTGCTGATAGAGTCCAGCTTGCCTCCCAGCTGGCGTCTTTGGGCAAGGAGGCAAGGAAGGAGAACAGGCCGTTTTGCTTTTTGTTATATCCCGAAGGCACTTTAGTGAGTAGACATACTAGGCCCATGAGTAAGAAGTTTGCAGACAAAATGGGTATTGTATGCTCTACTTCCTCTGGAATGACAAAAAGGAAACTTAACACTCTAGACAGCCCGACATGAAGAATGTACTCCTCCCGCGTTCCACTGGCTTGCATTACACTCTGCGGTCGCTTGCACCTCGTATCCCGGACCTCAAATTGCTTGATCTAACTGTTGTGTACCCTGGCAAGTTTTAGAAAACTGGTCCGGCGCCCATCGCTCACGACTTGTTTAGGTATTCCCTTAATGGGCTACGGCCAGAGTTATTACACTCTACGCTCAATTTTTTTCAACGAGGTTGCCCCTCCTACCATCCATATGCACCTGCGGCTGTTCGACGTCTGCAGTGATGTTCCTATAGGAGACTTATCCAGGAGTTTATCAAATTCGGATGTAGCCACACCAAGTGCAGTTGAAGTCGACATCCCTGCGGGAGAGAAAGAAAAATTTGATATTTGGTTGCGTAATCTTTGGAATCTGAAGGATGAGGTAATAACCAGATACCATGAGAATGGCACCCTGGATACGATTCCCAGCAGTCCGACGGCCCTTGATATTCCAATAAGGTTGCTGCGCAAACGCTAATCCTAGATGCTTTCTGTTTCTTCTTTCCAGCTGGTCTAGTGTACTTGTTTGGAAGAGGGAGGTACTGAGATCATACATACCGCTGCTGTAGGATTGCATAATTCATACGACAAACCAACATTAAACAGGTATTTTGACACTGAAGATGTCTAGGAATAATGTCACTGTGTATCTCTTTTGTTCTGAATTTCATTCACCAGGTAGATGCCGGTGTCTATGAAACGGTTGACGCAGTTGGTCAAGCAGTTTTCTTCGTTTCGGGAGAGTGTGGTCCCAGGGACGCCTGTAATACACCTATCATATACGAGGCCGTTAGTTTTGAATCAAAATAGCCCGGGGGACTAGGGCGTACTTGTCCCAGCACATTGCAGTTAATTGGTGGATGTTAGACTTTATGTTTGCCTAATGGGAAGGGGATACATCAAATTTTACCAAGTTTGCATAGGACAGCCAGGACAAACCTGTAGCTGTTCCTGTTCCAGGAATTGAGCAAGTTCTCGCTAAAAATGATTGAGCCAAAATTACTACAACAGATAAGAGTACGACATACCTGAGAAACAGGATCAAGTTTGTCAGCCATGGTATATGTAGAGGATTCACTCTGTGTGTCACCAAAGTCATCTAATTTACTTATGTAAGCCCAGAAAAAATTATCAGAACACTTGCAAAACTAGCTGCAACACCAATTGCCAGCACTGATTACAGTACCAATTACAATTCCTTATATTAATCTGGTTATAGTTTCTCTGAATAGCATAGAGAGATACCTATTGCATTACACTTCGTACATTGGCCTTGTGCTGGATTACTGAAGCTTGACTACTTCAAAGTGGCTAGGCTCCCGCTTTGTACTCGACCTTGGGGGTGAGCTTCGAGCCGCTAATCTGGCAGGTGCTGGGCCAAGGTTCTGATAGCTGCATCTGCATCTTTTCTGGGCTTATATGAGTAAATTAGATGACTTATACTAT
>Ga0153976_1000605_pt1 | contig 12501 bp, 14 predicted proteins | sample TSGA060MetaG_FD_104717 | JGI IMG/M metagenome (GOLD analysis project Ga0153976, IMG submission 104717) | Attine ant fungus gardens microbial communities from Georgia, USA - TSGA060 MetaG | ecosystem: Host-associated > Fungi > Mycelium > Unclassified | place: USA: Georgia, Yuchi Wildlife... | reverse complement strand
GGATGAACAAATGAGTTTATTTGTTGATTGTGTTTTTTTCTTTCGATTGTCGATCTTACGGCTCAGGACCACTCATTTTATCCAACACACTCTCTCAATTTCCGTGCTCATTTTACTGAGTCTCTTAGCCTACTTATACCCATCTCATTTCAAGCCCTCATTTTTTGCTTGACGATTCCCCGCAACCCAAACACAATGGCCGCTCTCAAACTGGTCAACCTCCTTGCGCTGGCTTCAGTTGCCATCCTTGCTATCACATCTGGCCCTACTTCTGTCAATGCTTTAGCCACTGACCGCTCCCACGTCGCTCGTTATGCTCGCGGTCATGATGCGGTAGCAAAGAGGAAGCGCGACGGCACCACCTCGTCATCTGGCAGTGGTCGCTGCAAGCCTAAGCCAACCTCTAGCAGCCTCACACCCTCTAGCAGCTCCACTTCGTATTCTGACACTCCCACATCGACCCCAGCAGACACTCTTATTCCTGCTACCACTCCTTCACCCTCACCCTCACCCTCGCCCTCACCCTCTCCCTCATCTTCCAGCACCTCTACGACCGCATCCCCCACTACTACTTCCACTGGCAGTTCTAGTGGCAAGAAGTGGGGTTTAGGCTGGCCTAACGGCGATTCCTCGTACCTTTCGAACTTTGCGGATCTTCCCAAGGTTGGCTTGTATGTACTCTTATGTCTCATAACTCTTCATTTTTCTAATCCGATCACAGCCTTTACACTTGGAGCCCTTATTTGCCCGAGAACAGTTATGGTCTGGAAGCTATCCCAATGCTCTGGGGTTACGACCAGATTTCTGACTTCCAGAACTTGGTCGTCAAGGGTTACGCCAACTATGTTCTTGGTATGAATGAGTATGTCCACCCACGCCACCTATTTTTGACATGGACGAATGCTGACATATTTGCTTCAGGCCCAACGAACCCAGTCAGTCCAACATGACCCCAGAGGAGGGAGCTCAACTCTGGCAGCAATACATCAACCCTTTGGGTAGTGAAGGCTACTATCTCATCTCTCCTGCTTGCACGAATGATCAGGCTGGTCTTGACTGGATGGCTGGTTTCTTCCAAGCCTGCACTGGTTGCCAAGTTGGTCAAGATTGTTGATCGTCTTACACATCACCTGATTAATTATTAGGTTGATGCTGTCGCCTTCCACTTTTACAGCAACGATGCTCAGGCTTTCATCACCTATGCCACTCAGCTCTACAACCTCTACGGCAAACCAGTTTGGGTTACCGAGTTTGCTGACCAGGTAATTCATTCAAACGGTACATCCACATCTCGTGATTGACGTCCCCTTGAAGAACTTCAGCGGCACTGGTGGACAGGACAGTTTAGATCAGGTCTACGCTTTTGCTGCCACTGTCACCAACTTCATTGACAACACCGAGTGGATGCAGGGTGCCTTCCCCTTCGGTATGAGTATGGTTTACTTTTGTTCTCCTATACTGATCTGTTTTTGCGTTAGGTGTTATGAGTGACCTTCAAGGTGTTAACACAGCCAACGCCCTTCTTGGCAGCGACGACCAGCCCACTTCTCTTGCCTACAACTACTTCGGCTAAGCATTTCTGTCATGAAATGACCATAACATAGCCCGAGGGTTTCAGGCTTGTTCTAGCCCATCAACTTCGCTACACTGATGATACCCTCGATAGACTAGAACCCTTGGTTTTGCTTATTCCCTTTACACATTATTGTTTATATCACCGCTAGCCACCCTTATCTTGTCGCAAGCTTCATCATCGTGCGCTGGCTTCGCATGTCGCCTGGTCTTGTTGAACAAGGTTGCAGACTTGAATAAAACATCATTCTTTTTTGTGCAAAAGTCAGTGTTTGGTGTGACGACGTTTGATGGACAGTGACCGATTGGTGTCCGTGTCGGGCTGCGAGATATTCAAGACCCGTGTGCTGGCAACCCCGTTGATTTCAAGAATAAACCTGTACAAAAATACCAGTATCTGTTTTCCCTGCGGGATGCCGAATTGGACTGTACTCTGAGTGCCCCACTCGGGAACACCCCGGATACATACCAATATATCAGACGAACAGGACAATAATGAACTGGAAGAGAAAAACACATGCTCATGAAGTGCGGTAAACATGTTTTTTTTTCTCTAGGCGGAATGCCGCCCGCTGTCGGACTTACAAGTCCGATGCTCACCGTACGCGACAGTATATAGACGGATTATCTTGCGTTTCGTATTCTCTTTGTCCCAGAACAACGCAACTGGAAAGAAGGCAGACATGGTCAAACACTTGCCGCAAGCAGTAAAACACCTCCTGACGCTGCGCAACCCGGAAGTGTGGCCGAGCCCCCCAGCTGGGAGACTTCATAGCGTGTTCAACCGTACGCTGAACGAGGCAAAGGAGCGAAATGCTGAAAACGGATGGCTTGTCCTCTCGGTACGCCTCTCTTGCGAAATTGCTCTTCTAGCCCCATTCAATCGGAGATAACAGACATGCACACTCCTTACCACCAACCGACCGGCTTCGCTTGGTCACTTGTATAGATTCGTCAGTAGGAGCGATCCAAGCCTGGCTGAATCGCGAAAGAGCCTTGCGGAGGCCGTGTACAAAGCTGCCCTCATGCGGGAGGCCGCACTGAAGAGTGTCATCTTCGTTGGTGTACCTCGAGTGAGTGGCATTAATTGAAGAAGGCTTTAATGCCCTCGGATTCGAAGTCAGTTTGACTGATGTAATTTCAGACGATTCTGTCTCTGACGGGCCTCAAGGACTCGCTCGAAGAAGACGTTTACGCTGCGTTACGGAAAAACTCTATCAGGTAAGTGGGTACTTCACCTGGACACGAGGCGTTTCCTAGCGATCCGAATTATTTTTTTTTAACGCCGGTTTTTACTCAGGGAGGCTACTCCACAGACCATCGAGGCTACGGTCGCAAGGGGTCAGGCGTTGTGGAATTCAATTTACCAGCCTCACGCAGTGAAGCTGTACAACAAATTGGGGGATCTTCATCCTGATTTCATCAGTACGTGTTTCATTACATCTATTAAACGCCCCTCGGTGGAACGTATTGCCTCGTGGCGCACCCCGAGGTTGTGTCTTGCGATGCGTACGAGGCTAATTCGATGTTACAGAGTTCATCATTCAGGCCTATGGTACGATCCTGTCGCCCTTGCCGAGAGGGGACTTGGAGCAAGGAAACCTCACTCGCGCTCTGGGATCGGTGGTTGGCATCGCTACCCTTCGTGCTGAGGGGAGAGTCGGACCTCAACTCACGAGCCACGTTTTCGGTCTTCTCAAGGCCCGGGCGGAGGAGAACTTGAATGAGGAAGACAAGTATCTCTCAAGCGACGAAGGCACGGAATGGGTTATACGTACAGTGGATGAGATTATCGACGCTGTGACGTCAGAAGAGCCCTTGACAAAGGGTAAATTGTAGATGCGGAGATCAGATTGCATGAGATTGAACGATCAAATCGTAGTGATTGATTGATTATATCACCCTAGCGCGTTGTAGGCGATTGGCAGTACAATGAGGTATATGTTTGCATCGTGCACATACACGTGAGTGACAAAAACGCGTGTTTTGGACTTTATCGATGGAAAGATGCCCAGCCCAGAGTCGCCTTCGGATCTGTAGATGCTGCGCTCCGGCTCGTTCGGAACATATTTCGTGCACGAAATGGATAGTATTACATGCGTGGATAGTGGTGATGATGGTATGTACAAAGGGAAATATGGTCAGGCAATTTACAATGCGAATAAGATTGCTAACATGCGCTAAAAATGTTCATAGGCCAAATGCCTGGCAAAACCGGTAGAGCATGGCGGTCACTGTGACCGTGTCCATGATTGGGGGGTGCATCTGCAAATGGGGAAATTTGAGCCTTCGGTTGGTGAGCGTAGGTAGAGGGTACTTACGATTGTAGCTGCTCCAGCGTTTCGCAGAAAGTGAAGCTCACCATAGACATCCCCGATTTGATACCGTGTTGGTCGCGTGGGACGGAAAACCGCAACAATATTTGCCGCAGAATCTTCGAGCTATGGGTGCAATGGTTCAGTATATACGACGCGCGGAAAATAAGATGCAAGTACACACCACAACATCAGCAGAACCTTGGCTCTGCCGCCAGCGGTATGTTAGACCATCGGGCGCGTTGAAAATACGCGCACCCTACGAATAGCGTGAGCGATGCAAAAATTGAGAACGTTTGATGCAATACTGACCGGGTAGCGTGGATCTGGGCGCACCAAATCAGACATTGGTACTATATTCTGAAGGAGCACGATCAGAAAACCAACATCCCAAGGGCATCATGAGTCTTACTTTGCCAATTACTGCACGACCGAGGCCGCCATTCGACGCCCATTCCAGTTTTGCGACGCGGTCCTCCTTGTTAGCTCGTACCGCGCGCCAGAGAGTCGTAGTACTTTGTCCACTAGGGGACACTACAGTCTAAGGAGATCGATCAGGGTCCATTACGACCTGCGAATGTTGCGGAGCTGCATACCGCAAAGCGATAGACAACACCCCAGGCATTAAAGAGTTGGCTCTCGCGCGGATCCTGACTAGTCCACGAAAGTACTTCATTTGACGGTGCTGCCATAGATGAACAAGGGAAGAGAGCTGTCGATGAATGCGAGAGGAGGTGCTGGCTTTCACCAAGTGTTGGGGAGTCCGACGACAAAAACCGTCTTTTATATTGTGGCTTCGTCATGATAACGCCCGCATACCCCTCTTGTTTTTCACCTGATCGCGAGTTCGTGATCGAAAACGTGGACTTTGTGACAGATAAAGATGAGGACGCAACAAACGTGTAGACGCGGAAGCGTGGTTTCGTTATGTTGTCTGGAGACTCGCCAGTGGAGTAAAGCTCCGATGCAGCAACTCAGGTCGAGGCCAACATGATCGAGGAATAACACGCGTTCAACATACAAGCGCCGATTCCTGTGTGGGACGTGCGGATTGACGTTGAAAGGTATGACACACGACCTTCTATCTCACAAGAGTAAAAGGCTCGTTTATGCATTGAGTCACCGAAATATTAGCAAGCAGGCTATCATGTGAAGGGTCGCTGAGAATACACAAAGGACGCACGAATCAAAGAGAAATAAGGGCGAATGCAGACGAGGAGATCTTCACTAGCTGGCACGAGGACAGGAAGCCTCTCGATATGGGATTTTGGGTACATGAGGTTGGCGATGTGACTAGATCTAAGAACGTGTCCCATGAATGCGGGTTAGATGCGGTTGAGCCTGACCGAGGCGTGTCTACAGCATGGCGGAAAATCCCATAAGCAGGATAAAGGTATTGTTGATAAGCCCTATGACCTCTGCCAGACGCTGCGATAAAAATACCACCTTTGCTTGGGGGTAGATTCGAGGGTGGATGAAGCTCAAATAAAGTTCTATGAATTATGCAACTTGGCCTGGAGTTAATGGAGCGCTCGCTAGAAGGCACTTCGGTATACGAATACCGGAGAGTCGTCGAAATGAAGAGAGCGAAGTTTAATTTTAAGGCGAATGAACTCAACCTTGCCCACTTGCTCCTCATTGCATCAAGCGCTTCTTATTCCATCTCTTCATTACACGATGTGAAGTAGATTAGTACGGTCCTTGGTGGTATACGTTCGATCAAGGCCTATCTCAAAAAAAATCGCTGGGGTTTGCGGTGGCAACCCCGTGTTCTAAGGTCTAGAAGATAGATCGTAAGGCTTGTTTCAGATTGATAAGAAGCGGCGGGGCATGAGTAAAATCTCGATAAGCCCATCTAGAAGAATAACACGACACACTATTTGCGTACCTTATGCGAATATCTAATGATGGAAGGTCATGGCACGACCTGTAAGCCTAAGCTCTTCGCTGTGCCAATAACGGTACTTGCGATCGACTCAAGCTTCAAGTGCTTGAGGTGCCCATCCTTTGCTTTAATTTTTGCCACTTCATACACGTGTTTGAGACTAATGGTTCCGGTGATTTCGTGGCCAGGTCGGCCGGTGCCCTTCTCTATTCCCGCAGTTTTTTTCAAGAGATATGTCGTTGGTGGTGTTTTGGTGATAAACGAGAAAGTGCGGTCAGGCTCAACGGTGATTAAAGTAGGAGTGGGAACGCCAGGTTCAATGTGTGCAGTTCGTGCATTGAACTCCTTGCAGAAATCCATTGATTTTACACCACGCGCACCAAGCGCTGGACCAACTGGTGGTGTAGGTGCAGCCTTGCCCGCAGGAACCAAAATGCGCTGTAATTTATTTATTACAAAAGACAGAAAAATATTGCAGGAAAGAAGCACTTGCCACCAGCTGAGCTTTTGCCTTCAAAGCCTTGGACATTGTCAAATAGTTTTCGGAAAGACGCGTCGGAAGAAAAAACAATAGAAAGGTTATTTTCCAAACTTAGCGGTCTGACCAAACAGTTAAAAATAAATAACCGGCCGATGGCACTTTGTTATCTACATAGCTTATTAGTGTTTACTGAGGTTATCGAGACTCTTGAATTCAAGGTAGTCATTCGGTAACCTATTCATGGACTCCCCATAACCCTAAGTCTTCTGGAAACTCACGGAATACCTGAGGATTTTAGATGGCAGTGCCCTTCTTACGCGTATACTGCTAGTGGGTGTCATGTGTTGTGGCTGCTAATGCCTCTTTACCCATCTAAAATTAATTACTCGCAATCTGGTGACACTTTTAGAGACGTACATTCGTAAGATATTGATCATGATATGCTTGAATCAGATTCATACATCAGTGAACCCGGGGAAATGAATGTACCCACCAGCTGCTTCCGGTCGCTACAGCCTCCTTGCAGGTAATGGTGAGGTTGCACACCTTCGAAGCTTCTATGACTCAATTATTTGTTATCAGGTGCAGCAGGTACAGCTTCGCTTGTCCCAGTGGACGTCAGTGCCACGACGTAATTGAGGGGCATGGACACTGCCTGTTATGAGCCTGAGCTCTAGGAGGCACCCTCGTACGTACCCTCGTTCTTATTTGCATCGAAGAGGGGCCCTGTGGATTGTCGTGACTCGTCAAACTTATCCGTTCTTACTCCGCTGCTTTGATGTCAGATATTGCTGGCGTCATCATATCCCCAAGTTGATCAATAATATTGCGGATCAAGGCGGTAGCGACATACCATTATCCCCGTGCATTGTCACCGGTTGGAAATGGAAGTTCGGATAAATCATTGGCGAAAAGTGGCAGGACGGCAAGGCGACATCCTTGTGTCTTTGCTCCGATATCAATTGCTAGGACATGCTACTTCGGACGACCGCGGTAGCGTGTCTGAAGGTTTTATAAGTTAGCGCTAGTAGGTTACGTCGAACCGATCCTGCTTTCCCTATACCTCATGCAACTTCGGCGTATAACATTTCGAGTTAGGTTGTTGCATTTGATGTATCATTTTCCTGAGATTCATCACATTTGCAAAGTGCTAGGAATCATCTCCGTCCTATTCGCAGACGCAAGACGTATACTGTAAGGAGTTGGTGGAATGTTTGGTAATGCAATGAACGTGGTTCGCCAAGCTCGGCGTTCCGACATAGTGAGCATCCGCAAGGACTACGCCTCGGGAGCGCCGAAGGGACGTCATCGACTACACAAAAAATCATTCAGAAAGGTCACAACACTGCCACCAAACGTGACGACGCGGCCATCCGAAATGTTGGTATGCACGACTGCTTCAGCGAGTTGGCTCTGGCTCTTCGTCACAATGTCCTTCGTATGTCAGAGTGAGAAAGCTATGCCATTTGATAGCGAAATGAGTGTGTACCTTGACATTCCGGAAGTCCCACAATAGAACCGTCCCATCTTGATGCCCGCGGGCAAAAAAGGTGTGGTAGGCGCTACCTTTGGTGTAGGAGGGTTGAAATCGTGGAACAACGTGACCAAAGCTGCAACATGGCGTCCTGTCGAAGCCACCCCTCCTTTGGTCAAAAACCAGTATTTGATGATCAAGATGTCGGACCTGCGAAGCATCTCGAAGTCCGTATTTGCAAATCAACGGAGCATCTCACCTCCAGCAGCGTCATGTCCGGCGTTTGGGGGTGAACATGTATTTGGTGGACATCATTCGAAACGAGCTTGGGTATTGCGGTATGGGACCGGATAAGGTCCGTAACGTATAGTTTCTTAGTATCGGTAGACACGAGGGAGTTGTTATGGTGGCGATAAACCATTGCAGACACGCCGGAATCAAGAAAAACATTTAACTTGGTGACAGTTGGCTCTTCGAAAGATTGCGCATTAGCGGTCCACTTAAAAATGCGTCTGTCATGACCGCCACTGAAGAATTCTACAGAGCCGCTCTCTGCACGCATTGGAGCCAAGCACCTTACGCCCTCCACAGAAGATTTTGGCGTCCGGGGGGAATTTACATGCGGCGAAGCCCGCGCGTCAACTCTGCAGGGAGCCTCTATCTAATAGAGCATGAATTTTCCGTGACACGTAAATGCAACACACGCACAGTAACAGGGACAAATGTAATCTGGCTTGGCCCGCTATTGTAACCAAGAACGACAGTATCACCCACAATACACGCATCTTCCACATGTCGATACTCTCCAGGATTGGGGAGAGAGTTCAGAGTTAACCGATACCTGACCAAATGGTGAAGGTGTGCATAAGTAGCGATGGCGCCGGAACTTACTGTCTCCGGCGGTCTATGAATTGGACATCGGCACGCATAGTGATAGCAGCCAATGGTAGATTGTCAGAAACTGGAATCAGCAACCTTCTCGAGCGACCGTACGGAGTCCTTGGAAGTGGTACCCTTTTGATAGACAGTGTGGATGATCCGATATCCTGATCCGACCCGCTTGCGCTCGATTCCGAGGACAATGAAATTACCTGTCGTAATCGTCGAGGTTGCACTGAAACATCACTCTCACTTCCATCGTCCGTCGTTGTATCGTGGTCAGAAGCACGATAGGCACTTCGTCGTGATGACACGCCACTGCGTTCCGCTGCGGTGCTGGTTTTGGATGGTCGTTGATTATATTGCCTGACAGGTTCCCGTCCTCGTAATGAATCGAATGTTCGCACGGGGGAGGTTCTTCTCGACGATGAGGCCTCCGTGTCCTTATCAACGTCCACAGGGTGATTAAGTCCGCCATCGTCAGAGTCCGAAGCCACAGAATCTTCTGATCTTAGTGCAGATGACCAGTCTTCACAACGTTTCGCCATTGCATGGTCTCGGTTTATCGAAGAAACCGCGTCTGACCTCGAAGAACCAGCCATGTACTCATCGTCTTGTATAGCAACGCTGTTGTGTGCAGGTAATTGACTCTTGAGCTGAGTAAATATATGTGAACGCTCGTTCGGGTGCTCGTTCCTCTCTGCCTCAATGTCTGTAGCAAGTCTAAAGGAGACGATTTCTATGTCAGAGTCACTATCGTTGGTAGGTCCTGCGGTTTGACTGCCATAGGTTAGCCACGTTAACCATCGAGCTGTGGTATGAGCGCATCATACCTCAGGTCTGCGTCCGAATCATAGACCCTGTCAGAAATTGTCACTCAAAAATTTACTTGACTTCACGCGAAGAATTATTACCAATGAAGAACAATTCCATCGTCGCTTTACGCCAACTCAAAGTCAGCGCCCTGACGTCCAAACGCGAGCCTAATCAAAGCAGACTCACAGAACGAGTGGCAGACCGGTGACCCTTCTACGTTGGGTGGAAAGGAGCTGCTGCCTCTCACGGACCAATTTTTCAATACCTGCCTGAGTGAGAGCAGAGGCTCTGATTCCTGGCGCATATTTTATTTCTTCGACTCCGTGGGTCGCTGTAGGTGGGAGCGGGGTGTAGGGTGCACAACTAGATCTTGACTTGTGGCGCTTGAAGGCTTGGACTGGTGTTGGAGGACGTGATAATGATCTCTTGCTAATGAGAGTAGAGCTTGAAAGCTGGGCCATACAGAAGAAAACTGGAGAAAACTGGGATGTTCGAGAGTCTCTGAAGACCAAGTTATTAGCACTCGACCAAATTGAGACGAAACCAAATAAATACGAGGTCTCCTGAACCAAGATTGCTCATTCTTTTAGCTGACACCGTGACTTGGTCATGGAAGATCGTCAGCCCAATGAAGTTCGTCTAGATCGCAAGGGAAAGTCTACCATCCCTGCTGTCAAAGTCGTTCGTCGCGGTGGCTATCGTGGATCATTTAGAGGTTTTGATTCTGGTCGAGGCCGCCCGCCAAATCGCCCATTCAATCAAAGGAACTTTGGTCAAACTCATCACCCCACAACACCTCATTTCCGCAACCATTCTAGCAAAATCTCATCTGGCTCGTCATCGAATGCACCAGGTCGTTCGTTCGATCATGTCAATCTCGAGCCTTCAGGCAATTTAGGACAACCAGAACAACCCCCGCTCAAACGAACGAAGCTTGGATCTCAGCAGTTCTTTTCAGGAGATTCACAAAGTTCAGAGAGGCACTTTCCGAGGAAAGGATTACCCCGCATTAATTTCCCACCTGAACCACCTTCACAATGCCCGAAAGGCAGCCCCAGCAATCGCGAAGCTCAACCCACCCTTCATAAAACAGCGCAGAACGATTATACTGTTCTTAGAAATCGGGGTGAAGGTGACTTTCGAGATGTTTATTGATTAATACACGAGTTTCTGATTCGGTGCAACAGCTGTGCAAAGGAAATTCTCTAGTGATAGAGCACCTGTTGTTCGAAAGCAATTCCAGCGTAATACGGGTGGAACGGTGACTTATCTATACTCGCCATGATTCCCCTACCTTACGCCTTGCTGAACCACAGAAAAACCGCCGTACTTACGATGGGGTCTGTCCCGAAGTCATTCTCGTTGAGAATGCAGCTGAACCGGATGCAGCCAGTTCGGGCCCGGCAGAAAAATTACCACAGCCAGCGACGCCTTCCACATCCTCACCGTCGCAAGTAGTCTTGGACTCCTACAAAACAGGCGTCGCATTGTCTCGAACACGGAGCTTTGCCATGCCAGGAAATCGGACAGCTGTTCCATCTCAAGTTATAGCTCTCCCGGAAGAGATCATTGACATCACTGTTGATTTTCCGGACCCACTTGTGAATACTCCTCTTGTGATGCAGCCACGTTTCTTCCGCTCTGGAGTCTTAAAAATAAAACCAATATCCTCTAAAACACCCTCCGCAATGGATGTAGCTTCTGCAGCAGAATCGAGTGTTTCACCTGATAATAATGATTCCGACGATAATGATTCATCGAGGGAGCTTATTAGCAGAGGGGATAGCTTGGGTACGAGACCTCGAGAAGAAGGAAGACGGATTCGAGCGTCCTCTCAGACACCACAGGATAGCGCCAACGAACATATATCTCCCATTCCCGCCTTGATCCCTATTCCTGGGTCTTCCCGTATACCTCTCGACACGCATGATAAGCCTCGCCGCGTACTCAATGCAGACTGGATTTCGTCACTCGTTACCGTGTCTATGCGCGGCTTCGTTGAGAGCCTCGATGCATCCAGCGTTGAATTCAGCCATAACTTGCGTAAACCGGTTGTCCCAGCTCAAGAATTTGTTGATGATGCGTGCATTCTTCGCGCGGGTGATACACCAATGATCATCCTGGCTCATGCACGCGAAGAGAAACAAATCTCATATTTGACATTCGAAAGCTGCAAGGTAGGTTTTCGCAAGAACTTATCACGATCATTTAAACTTGTGTGAATCCATAGGAAACAAGTCTTCGCAATGTCGATCGTCCGTGGAATAAGACGAAGAAGGGGGGCACGAGTGCCGTGGCCACAATGATGCAGCCACTCATGTTTACCAGCGGAGGCCACGACCATGCCATTCATATCTGGAATTTCTCCGAAGATCTCACGAGCGTCTCCTCGACACTTTTGGCAATAAAACATACATCTATGATCCAGTCCCTTCTTCCTATCCGTGACACTAGTCACAAACTCATCTCCGCTGGCGCGGATTGCAACGTCCATTTATGGGACCTGTCTTCGGAACGCGTTGTGCATACGTTCAAGACGTCCAGTTCTCCTTATCACGCACATAAGACGGAATCACCTTTTTGCACTCTCCTCGAGGTGCGCATAGTAATTCATTGTCTAGTAATTTTCTTTCCTAACCCGGTCATGCAGGTTGGCCATCGGGATCTGCAGTTCGAGCTTCGTGACCACCGTATGGTTCCGGAACATCCGGCTCAACGTTTTGGTTTTTACACGACCGACCTGCATGGTCGTTTCATCAAAGGGGACACCTGGTCTCACTTCTTCGCCTCGGGAAGCCGGAATGGTGGTGTGCGCCTCTTTGACTTGCGCAACGTTCGGAAACAACCTGCATTTGTATGTCGGTTTCACTTATCGCTCAGGTTCTGTGGATTCACCTCCAATTCCAAAAGGTTTCCTGTTTTAGCAATGAGCCAGTGGTGCAAGTGTTGAAAACAGAGTCCAAGTTATGGGCTTTTTCGAAGCGTGGTGATGTGATGACAATGAATCAAACCGGAATCGTGACCCGCTCCTAAACCGTTACTTGCGCATTGTGCATATACATTATTTTAGTTTATCCTT
>Ga0153976_1000600_pt1 | contig 12520 bp, 9 predicted proteins | sample TSGA060MetaG_FD_104717 | JGI IMG/M metagenome (GOLD analysis project Ga0153976, IMG submission 104717) | Attine ant fungus gardens microbial communities from Georgia, USA - TSGA060 MetaG | ecosystem: Host-associated > Fungi > Mycelium > Unclassified | place: USA: Georgia, Yuchi Wildlife... | reverse complement strand
GGTCTTTATATATGAAACCCAGGAATATGGCGGGTGCTCTAAATAAAAATAATGACAAATCGAAGCACGCCTGAGTTTCATTCTCTCACCGACCATACGACATGCCTATCCCTCGGATAGACCACTCACTTTTCTTAGATTCCCTGCAGAGCTCTTTTCTTAATTTTACTGGATTCGTCAAGTCTGTTGAAAAGCTAAGCCGGCTTTCAACGCAGCTACGCCTTGTCTGTCGTCTATGGAATGCAGTCATCATGTCCACTCCTAGCCTATGGGTCCAGTTGAGTTTCGGTGGAAATCTTAATAATACCCCCGACATCTTGGCCATCTGGCTTGAACGATCAAAAAAAGATCCTCTTCATATCGAGCTCCGTTACCATTCGATAGATCCGCAGCGTTTCCCTGACCTTACTAGTTTAGTTAAGCGTTGGGAAAGCCTCATACTCAGGGTCAAGGAAGAATGGATACAACAAATTCCCTTGTCTTGCGCCAGATGCCTCAAATTCCTCTGTACAAACAGCCCAATACGGGAGACGCCTGAAGATATTGTTGCTCTCATAGGGACCACACCCAATCTACAGTCTCTTTGCATTAAATTCGAAATGGGTCTGCATTGTGCATATACCCGTTCAATAGACTCAATAGTGAATGACATTCCCCATCTTTGTTTTTGCGGGCCCCTGCTATATTGCGAGTGAAGAATGCTTCGGCATTTCCGTGGCACTGTCCTAGATTTATTGTTCATTGACCCTGCAGCAGATGAACCTTCAATCTTATTCTTGGATCTGAAAATCCTTCGTCTTCAGATGTATTGGAGTCTTGAAAAGTAGGTGGCGTGGGTAGAGTTATGACGATCTCTTGGATAAAATTGAGTGTATAGAAGCTTTCAAAACGTTCAAGTTAATGGAACAAAATGGATACATTGTATGGTAACAAATAATATCGACATGGATGTCAAAACCCTCAAGGTAGCATTAATTAGGACACTTGTTAACACCGTACCAGCCAAGTTAAATGTCTCCAGTGTGGTTGATTGCAGGACCGACTTTAACGTTAGGACTAATGGCTGGAAGCGGCGCAGCACCAGATTGTACTGCGAAACCCGGTACAAGAGGGAAAATTGTACCATTACCATATCGAGATTTTGCGGGTGGTGCCTCAAAAGGATGACCCTCGGTGTTAAAAACGTCTAAGAGAGAGTGATCACATTAACACATAAAGTCAATGACGGAATACACACATCGATCAAGATGGATATGCTCCGGATCGTCAAATGTAAGATATCTATTCCACGCTCCATGCTCAGCTAATATTGCATTGTAAATGCAAGCTAATACACTCACAAGTACTTCAAGACCTCCGCAAACCAGAAACTCTCCGTATCATCAATCAGTCCCAGACTTGGATTAGTGACATCGTTCAATGCCGCAAAACCATTCGGAGTGGCCAAAAACTCGTTGAAACTCTTTACAGCAGCAGCAGCCCGATCCAAGTATTTAGTATCTCCCGTCACCCTGAACGCATAGAAATTCGATTCAAGGACTTCAGGACGAAGGATATATACACCGTTAGTCACATAAAATCCGTGTTGGTTATTGAAGGTCAGTTGAGACTGGCTTGGAATAGACCCGCCAGTAAAATTGCCGTCGCTAGAGATAAAAGCGAAAGTTTCAGGGCCAATGCCGGTACTATTACCAAAAGGATCGCTCAGAACGTGGGTCAGGTGAGAAAGAATCAAGATGTCGTACGCAGTACTGGCATATGTATTCCAGCAAGCATCCACTAATTGTAAACCAATGTTCACAATCGTCTGATTATTGAGGAGGCGACCACCTGTAGAAAACCAATTTTTAAAAGGACACTCTTGTGTTCCTGCCTCGTACTCACCATAAAGCCAGTTTCCTCCATAGAAGCAAGCCAGATGAGACCCAACATGTCTAATCTGTCTATCGGAGTCAAAATCTGCTAGATAGACATGCCGTCCCACAGTTGATGTTCTCAAAAGATTCTTGATTGAAGAGTCTACAGCTGTCGCCCAAGTATCGGCGAACAAGTTGTCCTGTGTGTTGGAAAGTCTGGCATGCTTGATCAGATATTCAAAGTAGCTGTCCGAACCACCTCCCCAGCTCTAGAGTTTCCGATGGCATCAGCGTGATTTGTTATCCAGTATTTTTCAGAGGTAAAAAAGATAATATACTTACGACATATCCACCAACAAATTGTCCTGTCTGAGGGTCAATGCCCTGAGCCGCCAAACCAGGCAGAGGTGCAGGCTAATTGAAACAAAAAAAAAGATATGATCGACTTAAAAGAGGTAGATAGTAGGATAAGAAAACAAACCAATTGAGAAATATGTCGCACAGAACCAAGAGTCAAATTGGCATATGTGGTGTTTTTAGTGTACTTTGACAAAGTCTCCCATTCCAACGTTAGCTAACAAGAGAAATCAGGCATTTGGAAATTAGCCCTCATCAAAACTACCGATTTCGAGATAAATCACTCACAGTTCCGGCTTCGGCTATATTTGACTATATTCAAATGAAGATGCCATCAGTTTCTGTTCCTGGCTCAAATGGCACGTTACGTACAGTAGCTATAGTTGGAGAATTGTTCGTAAAGTCAAGGAATCCGAACGGAATTACATTCCCCTTTTTGAGACGTGTTTTTTATGCGTGAGTCTTTGATTGCAAAAGAAGAAGAAACGTGAAGGTTTGCTCACCCTAGAGAAGGCAAAAGCCATCTTATCTCCAATGTCCCTTGCCCTGTCCACAAGGGCAGGGAACTTCCTGCCTGTCAATTCATATGCACTCAATAATCCCCCGAGGTACCGGATAGTCGTTTCAAAAACGCTACAATGACAAAATCAGGTGCTTGACTCGCCTGAAATAATTAATTCTCACCTGACTGTATCGGGCGTCTTGGACCTGCTGAAGTCGATCTTGCTGGAGAAGTTGATAGCTTCTTCAAGAAAACCCTGTACCAATCGGTTTGTGAGACTCTCATTTGTACTCAATAGACCTCTTACGTCGAGTCCCATGATACTCTAGGCCACATGGGATGTATGCTGAGTAATCACACACTGTGAAACGATTAGACTCGCACCATTGTACTCATAGAATCGACAATGGAAGCACCTAAAGTCATGCTTTAACTAGAAAAAGGTTTCTATGACCGGTCAGTACTCACCCCAGCCATTTCTACCATCAGAAAACCCTTTGCTCAGAGGCGAAAGATCATCATGACCGAAAGCAAATTCTCTAAGGTTTCTAATCAAAACTCTCATTCATGGAGGTCGAAAAACAGACCTACTTGTATGGGGTGTAACTCCTGGTAAATATATCCACCACAGCTGCCTTATTCACAGCTGCACTTTTTGGAAGCCGAATATTAGGCATTTGGACTGGACCAGCAAAAGCACTAGTTGCACTTAAAGCTAAAGTCAGAGCCACCACTGGAGACACAATCATCTTCTATAAGACCGTCGTCCAAAATTGGATAGAATAGAAAAATGGATTATCTGATAGAGAAATCCTTGGTCAATAGCAAACAAGAAGGATTGTGATCAGAGAAATCCTGTAAATCAAGAACAGGGACCTTATATAGCTCTAGGAACAAGCATTCATCTTCCTCAGAACCATACAATAGAAGTATGATCCAGAGGCGTATGGCCAGAAGAGTTCCCAATTGAGCGTTCATTTCTTCGAAGTTGTTTCAACGTGGTTCCATGTGTGCAACGTTAACTCGGGTTCGATAATGAATGGGTCGTATGTGAATTCCTTTCCCAATCACGTTACAAAAAGAATATGATAGAAATTCACGAGAATGATAAATTGATCTGTTCCTGGATGCTTAAAGGCATTATTGGGGGAAGGATAAGCAGAACGCAAGATCATGACCCAACAGAATCGTGACATGAGAGCCGCATTGTCATTGGAGCTTTACAGTTGATGTAGGATACATCAAGAGGTCCGAACATCCGACCAATTGCATGTGGTCATTAATGATCGATATTTCTCAGGTTCTGTTAGCCGCAAGCAGATGTGCGCTGCACATGCACTCACATTCGTTACGAGTTCCCGGTGTGAAGCATCCAGGTGCTTTGAATAGGTATGATCAGTAGCCTTGAACATTTCTTTTCTGATACAATAGCTTAATTAATAGGAGTAGAAAGTCCGAATATCAAAAAGAATGGATATCTTGACCGTTGAGCAGTGATCGTGAGAGAGATCACTCCCTAATCAATAAGATGATCCAGGGTGTTCTGGATACTGTCGTGGATGTGAGGAATTTCGGATAAATCATGGCTTTGACTGTGACCGGGAAGTGGTGCTTGTGTGAACTCAGGAGGGTTCAGGGGGGTTCCAAGGCTACGGAAAGTCCCATAGTTGTCCAAGGGAGGTGGAGCCTCGAAAGGATGGGCCTCAGTGTTGAAAACATCTGTTGATCATATCCATTATGCGTTGAACACAATATAAAGTCAAGAACGTACAATTGTCCAAACTTATGTAGGTGGGATTATCAAATGTCAGATATCTACGTTTCGGAGGCATCAGATAGGTTTTTCCCTCGAAAGTTAGGTCACGTACAAGTACTTAAGTGTTTCAGCGAACCAGAAACTCTCCATGTCATTGATTTTGTTCGAGTTTGCACTATTCACATCCTCAATCCCTGCATATGTGTTGTTGACTGAAAGGTATTTGTTGATGTTCTGAATAACCTGGGAAGCACGATCGAGGTATTTGACATCGCCTGTTGACCGCCAGGCATAAAAGTTTGATTCTATAACTTCAGGACGTAATATGTAATGACTGTCCGTGATATAAAATCCATGTTTTTTGTAGAAGTCTTGTTGGTCGGTAGTCGGAGCCACTCCGTTCGTGTAACCACCATCACTGGATGCGAAAGCAAAGGTCTCTGGACCGATGCCAGTTCTTGAGATTTGATTGAGCTTGCATTTTTTCAAAAATGGAAAACTAACATGGTGCTTGCATAGGTGTTCCAGCATGAATCGAGTAGTTCAAGGGCGACATCAATAATAGTCTGGTTGTTGGTCATATGGCCACCTGGAGCGATTATGAAACATCCGTAACGGAGGAGTGGCGTTGACCTACCCATGATCCAGTTGCCTCCATAGAAACATGCGAGGTGGGAACCAATATGAGCGACTCGCCCTCGAGAATCAATGTCGGCTAAATAGATCTGATTAGCGGCCGTTGATTTCTGGATACAGTATCATGAATTTTGGCTCAGAATCCCGGGCAAAGATTCCAGACCTTCAGGAGGGTATGCATAGAAGTGTCCACAGCCAGCTTCCAAGTATTGGCATAGAGCGGATCGTTGGTGTTGTTGAGACGAGCAAACTTGATGAGATACTCAAAATAGCTGTCGGAGCCTCCCCCCCATGTCTAATTCTGGTCAGACATAGCTAAACGGTAAACGGTGGATAATTTACGATATATCCACCCACGGGTGCGCCAGTATTGGGATCAATGCCTTGGGCAGGTAGGCCTGATGGTCCTATTAGCTTAATGCTATGGGAAGATATATTGAGAAATCAACCTGGTAACGGGGATGGCTGTATGACTAAGCACCAGTGAAGCGATATAGGAAACAACAATACTCACGTTGGTAGCAATGCGATGCACCGACTTGGCAGCAAATTTGAAATACTTGTTATCTCCTGTATATTTACTCAAAGTTGCCCACTCGAGAAGTAGCTAGACGCAGATCAGAAAGAGGAACTGGTTGCACCACAGGACTTACGCTCCCTGCTTCAGCAATATTGGACTAGAGCACATGTTATGTCAGGTTGAGAAGAGCAATAGCGAAAAACTCCGGCTGACATTTTGATTGACAGGTATGTTGTCGTTGAAATTAAGTTGCCCAAATGGTATATCATTTTTCTGAACATTTCCATTGGCATAGGAGATGAAATAAAAGTAACTACGTACCCCAACCCAAGCATAAATCAACTTATCAGCCAGCTGTGCAGCTTGGGTGACAAGACTGCGATGCTGTTTTCCACTCAACTCATAGGCGCTGAGTAGCCCTCCAATGTACCGGATTGTGGATTCAAACAAACTGACTATACTAAGCTGTTCTTCCAATGAAGAAAATAGAAATAGACGCACCTGACTGTATTAGGCGTATTTGATCTGCTGAAATCAATGTTCGATGTGAAATTCACAGCTTCATTGAAGTACTCCTAGAGAAGCATTCAGGCCCAAGCTATTTAGATAAATGCGCTTCACTATACTGTCAAACCCATGATGTGCTGCATATATTAGCATGATCAATGGTCGTCAATGCTGGAAGGTGATCCCACCATGGTTCCTAATCCGTCAATGATAGTGGCGCCTTGAGAATTTCAAATCAGCCAGTAACGTTTCTATGATGCATGTTGTCATACCCCATCCATTACGACTATCAACGAAACTGCCTGTAGTGATGTTAACTACCCGAGTCAAGCCTTCAAAACATGCTCAGCAGACCATTGCCTCTATTCGAGAGAGGGGCGAGGTCATCATGACCCCAAGCAGATTTCCTAACGTGGATCAGCACGAAAATGCACGATGACAGGCAGATAACCTACCTATATGCCTCGTAACTCTTCAAAAATATGTTTCTGATAGTATCACGGTTTTCAAGACTGCTAGGAGGCAAAACGAGTCCATCCTTTTGAATCTTGCCAGAGGAGACAACGGGAATAGAAACGGTAGCAGCAATGAACGCGAAAAATAAGGAGCGTGTATGCATGGTTAAATTAAAGAATGACAAAAGCTCGGGGGAGTTGCAGGCAGATTGTTGAAGAGGGGGAGTTGGAAAGAATTTTATTTTTTCACGCGCGTCTTTATGCGAGTGCGCCTGCGAGTGTGCCCTGGTAATTAGGCTAGTATTGTTGGAATATCGAGCGCTGCACTAAAAACATGGTCTCATCCCCTGACGATCAAATAATCCAGTTTATGATGGTAGATAGAGACAAATACAAGTAGTTGAGAGGAAACTCGTTGTGCGTTTGCAACGGGTCTTCGCTCGTCTCCTCTTTTTATTTAAACTCAACAAGTACAACAACTGTTGACGTAAATGACGTAAGAGGAAGTGAGTTCGTTGATAGTAGCAGGATAGTAGCATCGGGCTCAGACTGCCTTGGCAGCGCTCGAACTACGCAACGGTCTTACGGACGCTGTTTCATGAACCGTGAATAAGGAGATCCGGCGCTGATGAATGAATTACTAACTGGTATACGCACTGCCGGAGTATTTGAAATATAAACCCAGCCGCTGCATCTCCGGTTCCTGATGAGCTTCACTACAACCTTCTGGACCTCCTAACCTTCAGCCAGTGTTATGAAGCGACGACTGCACAAAGGTTGACAGTCAAACTCTAAGAGCAGTTGACTAGCAAATCGAAGAGCATACGCCATGAAGCTCTCAACAATGCCATGTTGCCCAAAATTCCCTGCTGTAAAAGGGAAGTCTGCAAGGGAATGAACACAAGCAGAGTCGGGAGCAGGGACAGGACGAGATCAGTGGCCGATGGGTGGAGGGGTCTTCAGTAGTTACGCTTCAAAATAACAGACACTGCCAGTAAAGATACCTGGGAATGTGGGTAAACCCGAAACTCCTAACCTTCGCATACGTGTGACCTTGATACCTTCATGTGCTCAGATCTTTTTTTGATTCAGAATTTCTCTTCTGCAGAAAGCAGACTAGTGTTAGGATGTGGAGAGCCTAAACAGACCCCAACGTCACGGGCGTATCTACAAAACGTTTGTAGCCAAAGGAAGAAGGTGTGAGCCAAGTTTGCTAGCAGAATGGTATGCCCGAAGTAATTAGGAAACAATCAATGTATAACGGGCGGTGCCGTAGAGGACGTGCTTAAATCGTCGTTCCCTGGGTGCTTGCTCTTTCTTGTTCGAAAGCCAATTACACGCTCACTGTGTTATGTGGCCTCATCGTACCTCACCTCTACGCGCAAAAGTGCTTTTAGTGCAGTGATGACCACCTGTCAACTCAGTCCCTGATTGCATACTGCAAAGATCGCATATTCATCAAAGAGTTCGTTGAATTTCTTTAATTCCTTACAGAGAACCCTATGGCATTTGCCTGGGTTTGATCTACGTATCTATAACCCTCCTAGGTCCTCTTTTTCTTTCTTTCTTTTGTCTTATTTTTCATCTTTTTTGACCATCGTCTGGATTATTCTGGGTTTCAAACTTTTCTTTTGTATTTGAACTTTATAGTCTAGCCTGCAGGTAGACTATCCCTGGAACTGCTGTCACACACCATGCAATAAATTTATGATTTGACGAAAGTCCTTAAATGCACAGACTCCATGTATTTTAGCATGCGTAGCAAAGTGTCAACTAAATACAATCAGTACAGTAAGTGTTGAAGATTACTTCAGTCTCTGAATGCACAGAATTGAGATGTCCAGTTACACTAGGAGGCAAAATTTGTTAGTCTACTAAGCGTTTAAAGATTGAAAAAAGGTAAGAAAGATAGATTGATCATCATTTTTTTTGGGTCAACAATTTATTACACGGAAGCTGATCATTATTGATCAGGAGTAAGAGATGTGAGAGGAGAGTAAATGAAATCGTAAAATCATGATTATACCTCAGTTTCAGCTAAGAAAAGGAAATGATTCCAATCATGTGTATGTGGGAACGCCCTGAGAAACAATCACTTCCCGACATTTTCTCACCTTGTTAGAAATATCCAGGAGACCTTTTCCAAGATACTATCTGCATATCTACTCATTGAATGTTCCAGGTGGATAAAGATATTGGAACACCGCGCTCTGACCGCAGGTGCTGTCGATCACATGTCCAAGTTTGCTGGGTAGAACTTCTCTACTTTCCCATGTTTCTTCGCGACCATCTGCGAAAATCGCATCATAAGCAATATTCACATGGCTGCAAACGACGTTCTTCTGGTCTGTCTACAAATTGGTATAATGTCACCAAGTCAGTATAGATTTCCTGCTCCAAGGCACAAATAACGTGTGATTCCTGTCCTGAACACTATTTAATATGCACTCGCGAGGCACTCTCATACCTTATGATAATGCGATTTTGGTCATCTCTACTTCTCTGTGGGGTGTTGCACACCTGCCAAAGTGTTTATGGTAGCCTGATCGATGATATTGTCAATGCAATTACTCAAGCAGTCGATTGCGACTCATGTCATGCCCTCCTTGTTCCTCTCAAAGGACTCGCCGCTCTAGGCAATTCGCCATTCTCCAACACTATGGCCACTGTTTGCAAGGTTATTGGCGTACGAGATCTTAACTTTCTTGCAGTGGCCTGTGCTTACCCTCAGTTGCTTCCAGGCAGAAGATGACGATGTTTGCGACGGTGCACTAGCTGAACAAGGCCCCATTGTGGCTCACGACCTGCGGAAAATTTCCCCCTTCGATCGAAGTTCTACTCTGCTATGCAATTCTATATTTGGTTTATGTCAACAACCTGCCGTTCAACAGCTCGATTTCCCACTGTCTTCAGTACCGGAAAATCAGAAACAATGGACAAGTCAAGGACGCCAACCCTTCCAAGTAGTGCATTTTAGCGACGTTCATATAGATCGGGAATATACTGTGTGTATTCTTGCAGAAGTTATTAGTGTATATGACTGAGACTTAAGCGCATAGCCCGGTGCAGAAGTGAATTGCACGAAACCTATTTGTTGCAGGAATTATTCAGCTGGACTCCCAATTCAACAACCAGCAGGGGTACTTGCGAGCCATAACTGTGATGCCTCCACAGGATTGGTTGAGAGCATGCTACGTGCTGCTTCTGCGCAGGGAAATTCGTTCTCAATCTTTACGGGTGACGTCATCGAAGGTTCGAAGCTCTCGCTCTCTTGCTCTCACCTTGCCCGACTGTTGTTTTGGCAGGTGATGTTTGGTTGGTCAACCAGACTGGCGTGACAGCCCATCTGCAGCAGTTCAATCAAGAAATGCAAACATTCATAGGTACTTCCGTCTTCCCTGTGATCGGTAAATACCTGTTTCTTCAAAGGATTGTATACAGCTTTAGCTAAGCTTTATTAGGGAACCAGTGAGCCGTTTTTCGATTTCATTTTCATTGATGTTCTGACTTATGATCAGTGATGTTGCCCCAGTCAACAGTTTTCCTCGAAACACTACGTCTGATGCATCATCTCAATGGGTGTTCGATACTCAAGGTGCTGACTGGTCGGTAAGTTAAGTATTGAGAACCAAATCCGATTTCAAACCATTTGTAGGCGTGGCTTGATGCCTCTGCTACCAACGCTGTGAAGCATGTGTCGGGGAGTTACTCGGCTGTAGTCTCTGGAACAAACCTTCGGTGGGCTTCGCTCTGTATATGCTCTACCGAATTCTCATGGAAACCAAGTATCATTTCCCTCAATAATCTGTATTGGTATAAAGCGAAGTAAGTATAGAATTCTACGCCAGCTTATAAGCATAGGCAGGGTTTATTATAAGAGATAGCTTTTGGCTCTTTGACAGCGACACAGCTCAGTGTGTTAACTCGTTGTACTGTGAGTATCAAGGAACTTATTCTACCACAGACCGGATCCTAATGGTATCCTGGCGTTTGCTGCACAAGAGCTCCAAGCAGCTGAAGATGCGGAACAAAGAGCGTGGATTATAGCACATATGCCACCAAGTTCCTCTGACGCTCTATACGACCAGGTGATTAAATGTGGTGATCTTTGCGCACATCAAGCTCACTATTCTAGTCGAACTACTTTGATCAAATTATCCAGAGGTATCAAAATACCATCGCAGGACAATTTTACGGGCACACCCATCAAGTAAGCATTAATTTGAAAAATTGTATCGCGACTTTCTCATAGCGCGTTAGGATGAGTTTGCAATCTCGTACTCGGACTATACCAATCGTACGGCGGATAATGCAGTCAGTACTATGTGGATCGTGCCATCCCTCACTCCTTCAAGTACGTATCTTTTGAGGCTTCACACTGAATACAATCGTTAAAGGTCAATGATAGCCGGGAATCCAGCTTTCAGGGTATATGATGTTGACCCTGATACGTATGAAATCATGGACGCCCGAGTATTCATAGGTCCCGGCCTCCATAGTTACTATGCCGAAGATGCTGATGGTGCTGATTCCAGGTGACTTAGCAGATCCTACTTTCCAGACATCCCGTGAGCGTCCTTCCTCTGTTTACAGGCCTGAATAGACTACTCAGTATGACTTTGAAGCTCAATGGAAACAATACTACTCAGCTCGTGAAGTCTATGGATCTGCCTTGTCTGATGGCTGGCCTGAAAACATCCCATTAACGCCTGCATTCTGGCATCAGGTCACGGAAGCATTTGAACAGAATGATGCACTTTTTCAACAATTTCTAGAGTTTAAGTGGCGGGGTGTTCATGTAGAGATATGCCAGCCTGGACAATGCAAAGATGATGCAATTTGTGCACTGCGCGCTGGAAGATCTGAAGATAATTGTGTCAGTTTTCATCTTTGATAACGTTGGATTATGCTCATGCTATAAAAGGTTGTTGCTTCTCCTGGTCTATCCTTCCGTAAGAGGGATCCGGGAGAAAGGTCGAATAGCGTACCCGTCAATGAATGCGAGGGCACAGGTCTTGGAACAATCTTTTCAGATTTGCCGAGTAAGATGGTGCGTAGCCGTGACACCTGTCTTGATGAGTTCTATATCTAAAAGTGTTGCTGCAAGGTCAACATTAACGTCGAGGACTTTACAAACAAATTGAAGTCGGTGATCTCAGAGTTCAATAATTCAGAAATCGGGACAGAACTTTGAACTTGTTATGCCCCTCTTTTATTAGGAATCCAAATGTCATGGCTTAACATCGCGCTCAAAGAGAAATTTTGCCGTCCCATTTTCTACTTCGCAGGATCTAATATCTACGTCATTGTCACCTGTCCTTCAGATGACTTGGCCGCTGTTGATGTGAGAAGACATTGATATTCTTGCAACAGTTTTTAACTAAGGGAGTATTTATTTTGTGGACATCACAAAATCTCTCGATCAGTTCCACGTTCAGATCAATCATTGCAACGGAGTCACCAACTTTTCAATCCTGTGCCCAGGAGCAATGCTACCACAAGTTGCTGAGTTATAGAAAGGACTACGATAAATCAGAAATTCAATGCTCCAGATGACCTGAGTGGGGAAGTAGCTTCACATACTAGCATAGCAAAAATCAGCGCTCCTTCTCATTCTTCGCTTGGATTAATTTGGATTAGTTTCGCCTATGACTTCCACCACTTAAATTGCTTGACAGCATTGTTTCTGACACCAAACCACTTAGGAACTGCGCTGTGTTAGACAGGTATGGAAAAAAACCATGGAGTGAAGAATGTCTGATGCTATAAAGAATCAAAGCATCGATGATCCTTACACGGTGCACATTTTGATGTCAAGTCGTTTGAAGTTGCACTTTGAGACAAGAATTCTTAAAGATGAACAATGATTCAAATGAGATTTGAGGTTGTGCTCCTTGGACATTGCCAAAAAAAACAACTTGTCCTTGGCAG
>Ga0153976_1000599_pt1 | contig 12527 bp, 12 predicted proteins | sample TSGA060MetaG_FD_104717 | JGI IMG/M metagenome (GOLD analysis project Ga0153976, IMG submission 104717) | Attine ant fungus gardens microbial communities from Georgia, USA - TSGA060 MetaG | ecosystem: Host-associated > Fungi > Mycelium > Unclassified | place: USA: Georgia, Yuchi Wildlife... | reverse complement strand
CGACGCCGGTCATAAACGTATTTTCTTACAGAGTCCAACATGAGGAAAGACGGCGGTGAGGTGAAGATTATATAAGCAGCAACTTCGATCTGATTTTCACCGTTGAGGCGGAATTGCAGCAACTTTCAAGTAACACTACTTCCTGGAGACCATCACCTCCAGCCTGAGAATTAGCTCCCGTCTAAACGTTTGCGTCTCCGATGATCGAAAAGTGTTGGCAAAGGTCATATCCCTAGTTCCACGACGAGGTCGAGGCTTTGACGGCAAACTTCGACCACAAGACCCTAACATGTTACATGTGTAGAGCTGGAAGCTTGGGCAAAATCTTGTTATTCCACGGGCGGAGAATGGCTCTCTTAGTCAGTGCTTGCACCCGCATAGAGACCTCGCGATCTTTTGGTAAAAAGCTTACCAAAAGGGTTGCAGGAGCGTCCATCACTTAGCTTCGTCCAGACCTTTGTCAATGCGCACCAGGCTTTTTACTCAATCTGAGCCGTGGTTTCTCGTACTCGGTACAGTGCATTCAAATTCTGTGACTCGTATGGATGTAAATGGCCTTAGGCGAGGCCATTATTCGTCTCAATCATGGCAATGTATGGCCAGCTGTGCATCACGGAGCCGCAGACGACTTCTTCATGGTAAAGCCAGGTATGTCCGCGGTGCGAGGCTCCTGAGGGTCTTCTGCCGCAGGAAGATTACGACATTTTTTTGCCAATGGCCCCACGGCATACGTTGATGAGGTGATGGTTGGACCCATTACTATGAGCTCCAAGTACGTGTGTTGCCTCCTGTACTATCATATACTACGTTTCGGGTGCTCTCAGAACAGCTATGGAAACGGAACTTCCACTGCAATGGCCAAGCCATCGCCCCTGTTACGCAGAAATTTTCGTGTTCACTAGGCGAATATGGCAAATCTCGTGTGGTTCAATGTTCAACGTATCCGACTCAACGTTGCTGGGGCAGCGGATTCACGCGACCATCTTTGAAAAACGTGATTGCGTTTTCGACATTTCACGGACAGGCTGCAGCTGGAGAATTTGAGAATATGTAGAGGATTGCAATATATGCAGTACTTGCAGTGAAATCCTAGCTGTACAAAGATTCTCAATTATGTAGGGCCAGCCATACCTTATCCGTAATACAATAATATATATTTACAGCTATTTGCAAATGGTTGAACAGCTTTGCCAAGTAAGTATATTTTTGGCTGAGTGCCACTGTACATTTTTCGAACTAAGTACCTGTACGGCCTGGTATACATTGTTACGTTCATCAAGCGCTTGAGATTCCTGTGAAAATGAACATTTAAAGGTTCTTGTCAGGTCAGGCATTCCCACCGTCTCTAGATCTCTGACACGAATGTCCCGACTGCTTTCTATGTGGATCTTTGATGTGTTGTTGCCCAGGAATTGGAGGCGGGAAGTCCAGCCTGAAGGGAAAGACTCGACACACCCGATTTCAAAGTGAGTGACCTCAGTAATCCACTGAGACAGTGTCTAATCACCCTTTGAATGTAGACCCCTGGAGAACCTTACTGAAAATGTAGTCAAGGAATTCACTTATGCCACTGCTCAGGGTGGCTTCGGTGATGTCTGGAAATGCAAGTTTCGATGGAATGGACGGGACAATACCTGCGAGGCGAGTCTGTGATTTGTACTGGTTGTCTTCTATCTAATACCATTTTAAGGTGGCCGTCAAATGCGTAAGAATCGACATTACAGATGATAATTTCAGGGACATCGTCAACAAGGTTGGCTGATATGATCTAGAGCGCCTACAGTACTTAATGATACGAGAACATGATTTCCAGAGGTTGATGGCTGACTTCTCCAAGTGGAATCAGCTCAAGGATGACCATATTCTTCCACTGTGTGGGATTACCTACGGCTTTGGTCCAGTGCCAGCCATCGTCTCTCCGTGGATGGACAACGGATCCTTGAGCACATATCTCGATAAGCATTACAACGATCTCACTGAGACCTGCAAGTTCAGCCTTGTAAGTCCTACCAGTAATAATACCACACGACAGCTCACGACTGCCATCACAGCTTGCTGATGTAGCTTCTGGTCTTCAATATCGTATGTTATCATTGTTGAAATGCGTCGAAACAAGCTGATCCGTGGAGCTTAGTCCACTCAGAGGGGGTGGTACACGCAGACCTTACAGGTGTAAGAAAAAAATTCGACATGCGTGTGAATCCTTCTCATATCCCCCCAGAACAATGTACTCGTCGACAGCAAGGGACGCGCTAGGATAGCAGACTACGGGCTGTCGACTACGTGCTCCGACCTCAACGGGACATCCTACATCAGGAGCAACGTGCGATGGACTGCGCCAGAGCTTTTCGAGGTTCCCGACACCGATGATACATTCCCGCCCCCAAAACCGGAGAGTGACATCTACTCTTTCGGATGCATCATGTACCAGGTCTGTCCAACGGCGTATATTTACGCGGCCTGCAAATTGTTCTCAATTGCGTGTCAGGTTTTATCGGGCCACCAGCCGTACCATGACATTCGCAGTGACCACCAAGTCGTTGTGGCCATATTGAGGGGTTTAAAGCCTAAACGTCCGACGATCCATCGGATTGAAGACTGCCACTGGGACTCTATCCAACAATGCTGGCTCGGGGTATCAGAGCGACCGGCAATTGCTGGTCTTAGAGATTTGATGGGTCGTTACAGAGATGCCATATTTTAACTATATACTTATGGCGAGGTGATAGGCTCAGACTAGGTACGAAGAAATAAAGTGAAACCATTATATTATGTAGCATCATTAAGTATATGGATGCAGATGCTGTAGGAACATGCTCACCTCAATCTTAGTCGGAAAGATTGAGGAAAGACAATGTTGAAATGAGGTCTATTAGAGAATCGTTGAAGCGGAGAATGAGAACATAAGTTGTGTATCGCAGGTGAATATGTATGTAAAGATGTATACGTACGAAGGATGTACATACCGTGATAGTCCTTGAGTCATTAGGCCTAACTTATTGCAAGATACCAATTATTTGGAAAGTGACGTTCAACTTAGAGATATGTGGCTGAAGAGGACCGACAAAGAACACTCATCCACATTAAAAAAAAAAAGTGGAAATCATCCACAACACGGATGGAATACTAAGCAATTCGGACGATCGATAACGACTGTTTGAGATTGCGGGGGGTAAGCCTCAGCCTCGGCCTCACCCGGTAAGGTAAAGACCGTAAGAGATAAGAGATCTCATGTGGTTTAAGTCAAATTGGACGAGCAATAATTATTGTACTGTAGCAAGTTATTGCGTGCTTGATTCGAGCAGAAACAATGTCATCTACTTATAGATCTGCACGTTGATTGGACGAGCAATAAAATTATGCTGTGTTAACGGTACAACGCAATCATCGGGTGTTTTTACGATGAACGGGAATCATGGCGCCAGCCCCTGATTCTATCAGCTATTCCATAAAATGGGGAAGGTTCCCACTTCTTAGAGGTACTCGTGCGTCGGTTTTCCTGAATCGTTCAGTATGAGCTTCGGTCTTTTCAAGATGGTCGCAAAGTTCTTCCAACAAAATCCTCGCAAAGTCGGAGAAGCGGCGGAGGGTACAGATCTGAAATCTGCACTCTGATTGGACGCTGATTGCGACGTCTGACGCACGGTGGTCTTACAGTGAACGAGTGCAATCATCGATGCAATTGCACCATCTCCGGCCCCCTAGTTCTATCATCCATTCCATAAAATGGAGAAGGTTCCCACTTGTTTAGAGGTGCTCACGCGTCGGTTTTCCTGAATCATTCAGTATGAGCGTCGACATTTTCAAGATGGTCGCAAAGTTCTTCCAACAGAATCCATCAGGAAAAGTACATGGTGTACATGTAGACTATTAACAGAATATTTTAAGTTCGAAATTCTGGCAAAGTGGATCTCTTTTCACAAAGTCTTGCTAAGTGTGGTTAAGTCTATTTAAGGCAAGCTTAAGTAATGTGCACTTTTCCTGATGGCACTCCTTGCAAAGTCGGAGGGGGTACAGATCTGAAATCTGCACGCTGATTGGACGCTGATTGTGACATCTCAGCGCACGGTGATTTTACAATGGAACGGGCCCAGTGACATCTAGTGTTCCGTGAAAAACTCCCGGCCGAGTTTTTGACAAGTTTTTGACACAGGGTAGTTTTTGGTCAGTTTTTGACATCAACCCAAAATGTCATTTCCGAGCTACGTAGCTTAAGAAAAACCAAATTTCCAGACTACAAGGTCTCCATCAGCTACGATTGAAGAAGGACCGGGCATCTGTGTTTGAGCCCCAATCGTAATGACTCATTAAATATCACTGTCGGATTTGGACTTGGTTGATAAGAGTAACACTTTGTTGACCATTGCGGCGAGCAGAATTCAACCAGGTGATGGTTAATGCTGTATGTTCGTTGGCCACTGAGTTGTAGTGATGCGGAAGTCCGGTTCAGTGACCGTGATTGAAAAAATCATGACCGTAAAAAATTTGATGAAATAACACCTGTGAGTCTTCAGAGTCACGTGTTTACGTGCTGCAAGGACACCAGCATGGCAGCATTGTCGTGATCCAGAAAGTCTGTCCAGTACTTGAGAATAAGTGGTAGGGCCAACACTCACCGAACACTGGCAACGATGGCCCTGATGCAATATCAGAGTAACTTGCGGAAGCGACAGTCTACACTGTGCAACCTGCAGGATCTATGTCAATCTAAAAAATACTGGACGAAATTTAAGTCGCGAAAGCACTCACTTGCTAGAGACGCGGCGATACATTCGGAATCGATGAGGAACCTAGCTGGGATCGCCAGACTTCGCGTCACGCGAATCACCAACTCGACCTGAGACTACAGAGTTGTCCAGGGATGACACGACCTCACACTCAACGTCCGTCGTCAACAAATGACCCTCGTACTCCGCCGTCAAAATCTCCCGGGACCAGACTTCGAGGAACGTCAGGGTCAAACCGGACAGAAACAGGGACGTGACCGATGAAAGGCTGCATTATAGGAAAGGGGCGCACAAGAAGAGGAGACGAATGCGAAAGACTAGGCCCGTTTTGAATATGCAAGAATTTACTCGTTGAGCTTCGCAAGAGCGAAAATACCATCTTGACCACGAATTTCTTCTGCTTCTTGATTCATACTCGATTTGTAACTGCGACATAGGAAAATTGCCAATGCGCTCCGGAATACTGTTATGCATCCGCATTAATAGAAGCCGTTAGAGTCGTTTGACCGATGCGAAGGGGAACGAGAGCGAGCGTTGAAATTCGCAGAAACTTGGTAGTCAATCTATCTAGAATTTTCGGATGATCTACAATATATTTGGGAGTTTGTGACACCCTTGAATTGCCTCGAAGTGTTTGACATGTCAAAAACTCGTGATGCGGAGCGAGTTGCGTGATCACTCAGTATAAGGTTCATCGGAAACCTCCATGAAATTAAGAGTGTCATCGATGCAATTGCACCATCCCCGCCCCCCTAGTTCTATCAGCCATTCCATAAAATGGAGAAGGTTCCCACTTGTTTAGAGGTGCTCACGCGTTGGTTTTCCTGACTTGCTCAGTATGAGCTTCGACCTTTTCAAGAGGGTCGTAAAGTTCTTCCAACGAAATACTCCAAGCTCGCAACACGCTCAGTCGTCTTCTGTGGATAAGACATGGTGTAATCAGAGGTGCGCCATCATCACACTGCACACAGGTCGGATTGACCTGTTCGCGCAGAGTTCGTGACTTGACTGGTCAGCTTTTTAATATCCCACGGCACCCAACGGCATGTGGAGGATATAGTGATGTATGGAAATGTGATTGGATCAAGGATGGCACTACTATTGTGAAGGTCACTCAGCAGTTTCGATCCAAAACCTGACGGCTGAACATTGGCTCAGGTTGCTGTAAAGGTGATCAGGCGGCAAGGTACAAACAATGATGATGCCCTCAGACAAGCTCTCAAGGTTTGCCCGCCTGACGTTCAAAATAACTTTGTGAGAACAACATTTACAGAGAGGTCAACGGGAACTCGAAGTCTGGATGAAGCTTCGACACGACCATGTCTTGCTCCTATACGGAGTTGCCCATGATTTTCTGCCAGGAACTTCCGTGATGGTTTGTCCATGGCTTGAAAATGGAACAGTCACCAACTTCATTACTTCACGACGTGATTTGAGTCCACATCATCTGTTACAGTTGGTGAGTGTTTGAAAGGAGTTGTTGATCGCCGTGCTGAATTATATACCAGATCAGCGACGTTGCTGATGGCCTCCGCTATCGTATGTAGTCTCACCATATTGAGGAGCATCACGCTCAAACCAACTACCTAAGTGCACTCACAATCCATTGTGCATGGTGACCTCAGCGGAGTAGGTTATTTCAGCTTGTACTGCTCGTTACCCGCATCTGACGAAGTCGACAGTCAAACATTCTTGTTTGTGCACAAGAAAGAGCTCAGATTGCCGATTTCGGCCTTTCCATGATGCTCGCAGAACACAGTATGGTGTCTCATTCCCTGACTGCGGCTGTGAGATGGGCAGCGCCGGAGCTTGTCACCTGTTCTGAGGATATTCCGGGTTTACTTTCATTGAAAAGTGATATGTATTCGTTCGGCTCCATCATGTTTCACGTGAGTCTGGCATTTTTCGTTACAGTTGCGACCAACACACAGTTTTAGATTTTATCGGGTATTATGCCCTACCATAAATTGTGGCACAACAACCAAGTGATTAACGCGATTGCGAGAGGCGAAAAGCCATCCCTCCCAGAGGAACCCCGGATTAGTGACCGACAATGGCACTTTATCCAACAATGTTGGTTGCCGTTTGAAGAAAGATTATCTCGTCCCTCTGCTGATGACGCCTTCAACTTCTTGCGATATGAGCGTGAGCAGTATATCTGACTCCCCGTTATTTACAAGGAATTGATGTCTCCCAGTTACAACAGTACCTAACGTCTTGTAACTTCTTCCAAGATGACTCGCAGCTGATTTACCTGTAATAGTACCTGGCGTCATTTCGATAACTCCTAGTAGCGTTCGAACTATCTACCTTCATCCGGACTTGCATGGCATGGATACATAACAGTTATCGCCGTCACATTGGCACGGTGGTGGTATAAAGAAGGAATGACCGTCCTCTATTTGGTCTGCCCAGGGGAGACCATACTGGTGGAAGTTCTACACACTTGAGTGTGTAAGTTTGTATTATGCATGCCTTACGCGCTTTCTATACAGGAAACAGATCATCATATGCAAAATAACTCAAGCGGCACTGGAACTGGACAATGAGTCGAGTTCATCCTTGATCACTTCAACAACTCTGTCGGCCGATGCACGATCACCCTGACCAACATTGCTCAATGAAGCGCCAATAGTCGTTGGAGAAAGCAGGGTAACGCGAGTTGGGCTTCTTTCCAGCGAAAGCCAACAGCATACTTGAGTAATTCTGTCCTTGGAATCGTCGACCGCGATGTCGATCCTCATGGACTTGACTGCTACATCCAGACGGTTGGACCTGACGTATGTGCATTTCCACACATCCCCGAAACTACCGTGCGCTATCGGATAGGATAATTCCCTGGATAAGTATCTCGTCAGGCCGCATTAAAGTCGTCATGAGGGAGTGCGAAAATATTGTCACAGGAAGGATATCACTTGCTGGTTGTTGGGGTGCGTCTCACTACCCCAGCTGCTCCATCGCAGTAATTTCTTCCCAACTTCCTCTTACCAAGCCTCGAGCTGTGAGAAGAAAGGCAGGATCATTAGAGTGGACTCATGGTATCACTTATTCTTTTAGCATGAGCGAAGGCATACTGTCCAGCACGATAATTATACTTACGAGCTTCTCATCTTTGTCTGCTTGGAGAAAAGCGATGCGTCTCAAATGTAATAAGGGGAACACCGCAGATACAATGAATTATGTACAATGCGGCCACAGTTTGAGCGGAGATATGTATAAGAGGGTACCGTCCAGTAAAACTAGAAATCCGGTCATGTATACAGTGACACGAATAACGGCGAATTAACAGCTCGCCTGCCTTGATCTTCCGGTGGAGACTGTTGCAGGCTGTGGTCCTGTGTATCGCGAGAAGGAACCGCGCTTGATGCGTGGTTGCATAGGAACGGTCTTGTCTGCTGGCGGACCATGTCGAGAGGGAATGAAAACATTCCACAAGCGCCATAGTGATAGAAGGTTGTAGCGCAATGCATTGCAGAAGGTGAGCTAGATCATATCAGAGGTCGCAAAGCACGACACTACAGTCTAGGACAGTCAAAACACAACCGAAGTGTTCCACACCTCCTTTGCATGACTGTTTATAAGGATCTTTGATTTCAAATGCAGTCTCGTACGGAGTTTACATCAGGACTCGTCGGAATTTGGTGGTCCAAGAAAGCCTCAAGAAATCAAGGATGTCAACTTACGAATTCTGCTGTTGTCTCGTTGGTGTGCTCATGAAGGTATCTTCAGGATCGGCATTGATAAACAGCTGAACGATGGCGTGTACGCAAGCGTAATTCGCAAGAGGAAAATTAGACAGAGACCAAGGGCTTAGCAATGGCACATATTCATGCTCAGAGTGTGCAAATTGGTTAATTCGACCACCAAATATGAACTTGAGGCCTCAACTTCCAAACCGCCCATAGAGGGGCGTTATGCAGCTTTCTGTGCAAACCTCATGGATCTCAAAGTACTGCAAATGAGACAATATAAGATTGATTGCGAGCGGGAGTAACAAAACCTGCCAGAAAATGAAGAACGCATGCAAGTCGGAATCCTCACGCTAATGATCCTCGTAGTGTCCACAAGGAAAGTATACCTTGTCAAGGAGCCTGTTCCAGGAGCCTTGTATCGAGTCCGAATCTGAGAAATCATCCATGCAATAGGTGGTGAGGCCTCCTGCAACTTGCAAAGATTGACCTCCCATATCCAACGATAGATTGTAATGATACCCCTGCTTGTCCTAGCGATGATGTATGCCCGTGTGCAGGATGACTATACGAAGATGGACCCACCTGTAACGAGCCGCTTGCTTGAGCTGTGGTAGTAGGGGCACCGGTCATCAGAGCCGATGATTTTGCCTTACGTTTCCGCTTCAGTGCCACATATCCCTGTTATTTCCGTCTCTCCTAAGAACCAAAATGTGCACGCAATGTAACTGAAGCTTACCTGGGGCACGCTTACAGCGTATACCTCGACTGCATTCAGAGAGGGGCCATGTGTCATCTGTGCCGGAGACGTTGTGGCATTCTTCCCTCGAGCACGCAGAAACTTCCAGAAGGTGCGAGTTTCATTGGTGCCAAACTCGGTGGTGGGGGATGCATCATCAGGCGGAAGGGTCTCTGCATCGGCAAGTTCTTCTCGTTGTTTTCCTTTGTTCTGTTCGACGGTACCCGGTATCATATTCGCGAAACACTGATAGCCTACCATGTTGAGGTGCCAGAACACTACTAAATAGGATTACACCGGGTAGGTCAACATCCTTGTTGCGCTCTTCTCCGACTCTCACTTCCCATCTGGTGTTGGTTTGGTTAGTTCGTTGTTTGCGGGAGCTTTTGAGAGAGAGGGTGGTAAACGAGCACGACTTGTAAGAAAACGGCGATTAAGGCGTTCTTGCAATCGCATGGACTCATTAGCTGGCGTGCGGAATAGAGAGGGGACGACGAAGACGGCCCACAACTGGCGTATGGGGGAGGAGCCAGATGATGGCGAATGAAGAGATGAATGAAAAGACTAAGGTTTTGGATTAGAAAGTTTGCCGGCGGCGGAAACCTGAAAGGAGGCCAGTGGGCAGTGGGCTTAACTTTGAGAATGTAACTTGGGATATATAGATTATTTGATGTCTCGCTTGGGGGGAGACTCATCCGCGACGCATACTAAACTGCGGAGTTTGGACTTTTACTTCAGATATTTTCGGATGCAAATTTTTGCCTTTTGAACGAGGCATGTTGACATCGTCATGCGAAGGGGTCGACCATTTTTGGTAAGGTAGACTTCAAACACTTTCTGTAAACGTCACGTGATAAAGCGTGACAAACGACTGCGAGCTCATAGGATGACTGTCTGAAGCACTTAAAGGAAAAGAAAAACGAAGGCATTGTAGAGGACTGCTTTGTCTACGATGCCTTCGTTTTAAAATTGTTGTAAATGTCGTAGTGAACAAGTAGATGACTGTTTTCTATGTGGATTGATGTTCCGAACTTCCAGTTGATACTCCGACCGGTCGTCGTTCACGGTCAATGTGGCTTGGTCACACCCCAGTCACAGCACGTGACGTTTACAGAATTTCAGTGCTTGAAGTCAAACGTGTGAAACATCTTTGTAAATGTCACGCAGATAGGCTTGAATCCCTCTCAGCCTGTGTGACTAACATTATAATACAAATTCCAAACATCTGACAGACGTTTGACCAAACGTCTCACGGACAAACGGCAGCAAACATACCACAATCAAACCAAGCCAACATATCACATTTGTCTGCCCGGTGTCACCCCAGAGGTCTCTCACGGGCCATAGTAATATTTGTATCAAATGTTCTGATTAGGTTACGGCCGTTTGGTGGTGTAGTCCGTGAGTTCACGCAGCATTCATCACAGCACGCTGATGGGATAGTCCGTGACTTCAAGCAGCATTCATCGCGGCACGCAGATGGGATAGTCCGTGACTTTAAGCAGCATTCATCACGGCACGCAGATGGGATAGTCCGTGACTTTAAGCAGCATTCATCACGGCACGCAGATGGGATAGTCCGTGACTTTAAGCAGCATTCATCACGGCACGCAGATGGGGTAGTCCGTGACTTTACGCAGATCCGGGATAGTCGGTGACTTCAAGCAGCATTCGCGCGGCACGCTGATTGGATAGTCCATGACTTCAAATAGCATTCATCACGGCACGCTGCTGATTGGATAGTGCGTGACTTCATTCATCATGGTCACCGACCGTGATCGGGTGCTTTTACTCCCTGAAATCTGCACGCTGATTGGATACTAACGGGTGAAGCACAGCGTGATGATCGCGCTCCTTGTCACGCCCTGCGTAACTGTAACCGCCAGCCCCTAGTTCTATCATCCATAAAATGAAGAAGGTTTTTTTAGAGGTGCTCACGCGTTCGTTTTCCTGAATCGTTCAGCATGAACTTTGGCCTTTTCAAGATGGTCGCAAAGTTCTTCCAACAAAATACTCCAAGCTCGCACAATGCTCAGTCATCTTCTGTGAATGAGACATGGTGTAATCAGAGGTGCTCCATCATCACACTGCACACGGGTCGAACTGACCTGTTCGCGCAGAGTCCGTGACTTGACTGGTCAGCTTTTTAATATCCCACAGCACCCAGTAGCATATGGGGGGTATAGTGATGTATGGAAATGTGATTTGATCAAGGATGGCACTATCGTGAAGGTCATTGAACAGTTTCGATGCAAAACCTGATAGCTGAACATTGACTCAGGTTGCTGTAAAGGTGATCAGGCGGCAAGGTGCAAACAATGATGACGCACTCAGACAAGCCCTCAAGGTTTGCCCCCCTGACGTTCAGAATAGCTTTATGAAAAGAACATTTACAGAGAGGTCGCCGGGAACTCGACGTCTGGATAAAGCTTCGACACGACCATGTCTTGCTCCTGTACGGAGTTGCCCATGAGTTTCTGCCAGGAACTTCCGTGATGGTGTGCCCATGGCTTGAAAATGGAACAGTCACCAACTTCATTACTTCGCGACGTGATTTGAGTCCACGTCATCTATTACAGTTGGTGAGCGCTTCAAAGGAGTTGTTTATTGCCGTGCTGAATTATTTGCCAGATCAGCGACGTTGCTGATGGTCTCCGCTATCGTATGTACTCTCACGCTACTGAGGAGCGTCACGCTCAAACCAATTACCTAAGTGCACTCACAATCCATTGTTCATGGTGACCTGACTGGAGTGAGTTCATTTCAGCCTGTGATGCTCGTTACCCGCTTCTGACGAAGCCGACAGTCAAACATTCTTGTTTGTGCACAAGAAAGAGCTCACCTTGCCGATTTCGGCCTTTCCATGATGCTCGCAGAACACGATACAGCGTCTCATTCCGTGACTGGGGCTGCGAGATGGGCAGCGCCAGAACTTATTACTTGTCCTGGGGATATTCCGGATTTACTTTCATTGCAAAGTGACATGTATTCGTTCGGCTCCATCATGTTTCACGTGAGTCTAGCATTTGGCGTCACAGCTGCAACCAACGCCGAGTTCCAGATTTTATCGGGTGTTATTCCCTATCATAAATTGTCGAACAATCAAGTGATTGTGGCGATTATGAGAGGCGAGAAGCCATCCCGCCCAGAGGAACTCCGGATTAGTGACCAACACTGGGGCTTTATCCAACGATGCTGGTTGCCGTTTGAAGAAAGATTATTTCGTCCCTCTGCTGATGACGCCTGCGACTTCTTGCGATATGAGCGTGAGCGGTATATCTGACTCCCCGTTATTTACGAGGAATTGATGTCTCCCAGTTGCAACAGTACCTAGCGTCTTGTAACTTCTTCCAAGATGACTCGCAGCTGATT